>ENA-OSJC01000453-OSJC01000453.1-marine-metagenome-genome-assembly--contig:-NODE-453-length-40246-cov-3.652792_pt1 | contig 40246 bp, 33 predicted proteins | sample MGYA00237885_ERZ534234 | MGnify/ENA primary metagenome ERZ534234 (study PRJEB26413, sample SAMN06343907) | marine metagenome | isolation source: coastal waters | place: Atlantic Ocean: West Antarctic... | reverse complement strand
CAGCTAACTTCTTACGAAACCAAAAATTATACGAAAATTGAAATTGATATCGATCACATCTCTGAGGGCTTCTCAAATCGAAAATCGATGCAGAAAGTTACCTCAACTTTGGATTCTATAAAGCAACTTACCAATGATGAGGGAGATAAAATATTGCCTATATTTTTTTCTGAGACGTTATCTAAATATTATTACCGTAATTCCCCTGAACTCAAGAAAGAAGTCGTACAAAATACACGTTTAAGCGGTGTAGGTATCACTGATGGTTCAACTATTTCTCAAATAACAGGTTCTGCCTTTCAAGGATATAATTTCAATACCAACTGGATCAGTATTCTAGAAAAAGAATTTGTTTCGCCCATCGCAGAGGGTTGGAGAAATTTTTATGATTTTGATCTTTTAGATTCTGTGATCATCGATAATGAACAGCACTATGTCCTTAAAGTTTATCCACTAAGAACGCAGGATTTAGCCTTTTCAGGCACCCTATGGATCAATAGCCAAAACTATGCGCTCCAACAACTTGACTTGACCATCTCGAAAGATGCGAATTTGAATTTTATAGAACGCATCAAGATCCAACAAGAACTGAAAGCGACCCCTTCTGGTCCTATGATTCCCATAAAAACACGGGTTCAAATTAAAATAGGGCAAATTACTCCTAAAAGCGCGGGTCTTTTGGCTAAATTTTATACCTCAGTAGACAGTATCTATGTTGGAGCTCCGAAACCCTCCTCTTTTTTTACTCAAAACGTGGTACTGTCAAACAACTTTAAAAAAGGAGATGATCTTTTTTGGAAAAATAATCGGGCTGATCCATTATCGATTGAAGAGATCGCAGTGCTGAAGATGGTAGATACCTTAAAAAACATCCCTATCATCAAGCGCTACACTGAAGGATTGAAGTTTATAGGCTCAGGTTATTTACCCATTGGTAAAATAGATTTTGGACCTTGGCCTGGATTTTTTAACATAAATGACATCGAAGGCGTGCGAATGGGTATGGGGGTCAAGACCAATATCAAATTTAGCAACAAATGGTTACTCCAAGGTTACTTGGCCTACGGCTTTAAAGATCAAAATATTAAGTATCGAGGCTCGGTAACTCGGATCATTGATCGAGACAGATGGACAACCGCAAGTCTGTCGGTACAACGTGAAATTGATCAAGTAGGCCTAGAAATGGAGAATCTTCAAGAAAACAATGTTTTTCTAGCTGCCAGTAGATTTGGTACTTTACGTAGTCCCTACCTTATCAATAATCAAAAGTTAAGCCTACAACGTACTTTTTTTAAAGGATTTTTGGTCAGCGCAGAGCTGCGAACGAACCAATATGATACCATAAGCAATGGATATGATTTACAATCAACCTTCAATACCAGTGAGGTCAAATTAGGCGTACGTTACGGAAAAGATGAAATCATCATCATCGACAACAACCGAAGAATCTCTTTTGGCCCTTCAAAATGGCCAATTGTAGCACTCACTTATTCCAAAGGGCTTCATTGGGCATTAGGTGATTTCAGATATGACAAATTAAACTTCTATCTGTATCAAAAAATAAACCTCAGCCTATTGGGTGTTTCTCGTTATGAATTAGATGCAGGTAAAATATTCGGTGCCGTTCCCTATGCCCTGCTTAAAAACCATTTGGGAAATGAAATGATTTTTTATACCTCCGCTGCTTTCAACACCATGAATTTTAATGAATTTACCTCAAATCAATACCTCAGCCTCCGCTATCGACATTTCTTTGAGGGTTTTGTCTTGAATAAAATCCCACTTATCAAGCAATTAAAATGGCGTTTGGTAGCCAATGCTAATCTCCTTTATGGAAACCTAAAAGAACAAAACCTCATCGAACATGATCCCACCATTCATGACGATGACTATCTGGCAAACCTCAATCCATTCCATCCGAACATACCTTACATCGAATTAGGTTACGGCGTTGAAAATGTATTTAAATTTTTTCGTGTGGATTTCTTTCACAGAATGAATTACTTGGACCTACCCGCTGCCAAACCTTTTCACGTACAAATTTCTGCGCAAATCATTCTTTAAATCAGAAAACATTTACCTCTCTGGCCAGCTCAATCCCAAATTTTTTCTGAATGGATGACTGAATTTGTTCGGATAATTTCAAGATCTCTATGCCCTTTCCCTCCCCATAGTTCACCAGTACCAACGGTTGACGCGCATGTACGCCAATTTGATCCATACGTTTACCCTTCCAACCACATTGCTCAATAAGCCAGGCTGCAGGTATCTTGATGCTCCCTGAATCTACAGGATAATGCGGTAAATCCTCATAAATTAAGCTCAAAGCATCGTACAAAGGTTTTTCTATGATGGGATTTTTAAAAAAACTGCCTGCATTTCCAATTTTGATTGGGTCTGGGAGTTTTATTTGTCGGATATGAATGACGGACTCACTGATATTCCGAATATTTAATTCCAATTCTTTTTCATCTATCCTTTGTTGAATGCCTCCATAGGATACATTAAAAATTGGCTGGGTAGTCAACTTGAATGTAACCGATGTAATCACAAATTGATCCTTACCGCGCCCTTTAAAAAAACTGTGTCGATAATCAAATTGACATTGCTCCTTATTGAACGATCTGATTTTTCCTGACTTGATTTCATAGGCCTCCAATGATTCAAATACATCTTTGAGCTCAACACCGTAGGCTCCTATATTTTGAATGGGTGCAGCACCGACCGTCCCTGGGATCAATGATAAATTTTCAACACCCCCAAAATCATGATCTAAGCACCAGAGCACAAACTGATGCCAAGCCTCACCTGCACCGACTTTTACCCGTACTTCATGACCTTTCTGGTCCAATACCTCGATCCCTCTGATATTGATTTTAAGGATCGCCTTCCGCTGATTCTTTGTGAACAATATATTGGAGCCCCCTCCTAATACTAATTTGGGCAAGGCCCTAAATTCAGAGGATTGATAGGCCTCCCTTAATTGCTCATCACTTTCAATCTCAAGCAAAAACTGAGCCCTGGCATCAATACCAAAAGTATTGTAACTTTTTAATGAGATATTTTTCTTTACAAACATCTTTTATGCGAGATCTTCCTTTACCAAAATTTATATTATTTTCTTTCAAACAAAACTTTACCCCCCACGATGGTCATCGCAACCTGCGTTTTTAATATCTCATTTTCTTCTATGGCCATAATATCTTGATCTAAGATGGTGAAATCTGCTAATTTTCCCACTTCTATCGAACCCTTTATATCTTCTTCAAATGCTCCATAGGCCGCATCGATGGTATAAGATTTCAATGCCTGTCTTCTGGACATTTTTTGAGAAGGTTCATACCCCCCTTCTGGCGTCCCTTTCAATGTCATCCGAGATACGGCAGCATAAAAAGAAGCCAATGGATTGATGGGCTCCACTGGGGCGTCAGATCCATTAACGATTGGGGTCCCTTGTTCCAGTAGTTTTTGCCAAACATAGGCACCCTCATCGATTCTCTCTTGACCCAAACGATCGATCGCCCAGGGTCGATCAGAGGCCATATGAATGCTTTGCATGGCGGGGATCACTCCAAGTTCCTTGAACCTGATCAAGTCTTGTGAACTAATGTGTTGGGCATGCTCAATCCTGTATCTACTGTTGACCTTTTTTTCGGGATAAATCTCAAAGGCTCGGGCATACATATCTAGAACCTCCCGATTTCCTCTGTCTCCGATGGCATGCGTACAGACTTGAAAACCCGCCTGAGTAGCTGCTAAAGTTAGTTTATCTAGTGCTTCCATATCACGAACATTGTGACCGAATTTACCCGGTGCATCGCTGTATGCCTTGAGTAACCAAGCCCCTCTAGAGCCTAACGCGCCATCCGCATAGAGCTTCACAGATCTAATGGTGAGTCGATGTAAGGAATCCATAAAAATCCCCTTGGCAAAATAATCCGACAAAAGATCTTCATCATCTCCGCTCAACATTACATAGAGTCTGATCTTGAGCTCATCTCGAAGTAACAGCTTATGATACAACTCCACCCCAGAAGCCTCCGATCCCGCTTCATGAAAACTGGTAATACCATTGGCTAAAATATGATCTATGGACTGCTTTAAAGAAGTTTCTAACCACTGCGCACTGGGCTTAGGTATGCGTGTGCGTGCATTGGTGTGTGCTGTTTCATTGAAAATTCCCGTCGGTTGTCCGTCAAATCCTTTAAAAATCTCTCCCCCGTCTGGATCAGCGGTCTGGCCATCAAACCCTAAGATTTCCATTGCTTTTGCATTCGCTAATCCAAGATGACCGCTGGCATGTGTCAAATAGACCGGGTGATTGGGTACTAAATCGTTCAGTAAATCATTTGAAGGAAATCCTTTGAAGCTACGTTCAGCTTCATTGTTCCATTTGTCTTGGTGCCATCCTCGACCAATGATCCAATCGCCTTCGGGTAGGGTCTTGGCCTTTGCAGCTACGATGTTCACTATTTCAGTGTAACTCGTGGTGCCCATTAAGTCTAAATTCATCAAATTAGCCCCTATCCCCATAATGTGAGCGTGACCTTCAATAAATCCAGGAAACATCGTTTTCCCTTTGAGGTCGATCCACTGAGTCTCTTCACCTGAGAATTTAATTACCTCCTTATAGCTACCCACTTTCCATATTTTACCTTCTTTAACTGCTACGGCCTCCACTTGGGCATCGTTTACATCCACAGAATAAATGGGTCCATTGTGTATCACCAAGTCGGCCTTTTCTTTTTCTTGACAACTCAATGAAAAAACCAGTAGAGTAAGGGAAATCAAATAAATGTTTTTCATGCTTTGGTTATAATTCATTCAAATTTAAGGCGTTTTATACAATCTATTAAGTTTTTTAATACCTTCTCATTATTTCTCCTAATAAGTTGAAACCAGAATACATTTTTTTTTAATTTAATCGCTATATTTGCGCTCCATTCAGAAGATTGGGTATGGATCAATTGAACCATATATTTTCAACAAAAATTACATGTATCTCCCTTATCATGTAAGTGTATTTAAAAAGGGTTAATTATTATGCCAAAGAAAGAAGAGAAAGATCAAAAAGAGGTTGCTAAGACAGAAGAAAAAGTGGACACGACCAAGAAAGTGAAAGCTGCGAAGGTAAAAGAAGAGAAAGTCGGAGCGAAAGCAGCACCTAAACCTAAAAAAGAAGCGACGGAAAAGAAACCTGACGCTTTAAAAGAGGAGAAGAAAAAAACTCCTACAAAAGCTAAAAAAGTGACTCCCAAAGAAGTGGAGAAAGTCGAAGCGAAAGCAGCACCTAAGCCAGTAGCAAAAGCACCCAAAGAGAAGTCAGTAGCAAAAGCACCCAAAGAGGAGCCTATCGCAAAAGAATCCAAAGAAGAGCCTGCAGAAAAAGCACCCGAAGCTGAAGAAAAAGAAGTTCCCGTTTCCAAAGAAGTAGCGGACCTAACGCCTGAGGCCAAGACAGAAGAAAAAGAAGTCAAAATCAAAAAACCTGCACCCGTTCAACAAACATGGGAGGAATTTGAGGATGAAAACAAATCTGAATATTCAGATAAAGAAAGAGCAGATCTCGAGTCATTGTACGGAGAAACTGTAAATACAATCACCGAAAAGCAAGTCATCGAAGGACACGTAGTCGCATTGACCAATCGTGAAGTTATCGTCAATATTGGTTTTAAATCTGATGGAATCGTATCAAGATCAGAATTTAGAGATGTTGACGAATTAAAGCCTGGCGATATTGTTGAAGTATATATCGAAGAACAAGAAAATGCTATTGGGCAACTGGTTCTCTCACGAAGAAAAGCAAAAATTGTCAAGGCTTGGGATAATATCCAAAAAGCACTTGATGAGGATATCGTCATCGACGGTATGGTCAAAAGACGCACCAAAGGAGGTCTTATTGTGGACGTTTACGGTGTAGAAGCCTTCCTTCCAGGGTCTCAAATTGATGTCAAGCCTATAAGGGATTTTGATGTTTTTGTAGGTAATAAAATGGAGGTCAAAGTCGTTAAAATTAATTATTCAAACGACAACGTAGTAGTCTCTCATAAAGTACTTATCGAAAAAGATCTTGAAAAGCAAAAAATTGAGATCCTAAGTAACCTTGAGAAAGGTCAAGTATTGGAAGGAGTCATCAAAAACATGACCAACTTCGGTGTTTTCATCGATCTTGGAGGTGTTGACGGATTATTACACATCACAGACATCTCATGGGGAAGAATCAATCACCCTGAAGATGTATTGAAGTTAGATGAAAAAGTAAACATCGTTGTCCTTGATTTTGATGATGAGAAGAAGCGAATTTCACTTGGAATGAAGCAATTGACTCCTCATCCATGGGATTCATTGGCTGCCGACATCGAAATCGGATCTAAAATCAAAGGTAAGATTGTCAACGTTGCAGATTATGGTTCTTTTCTTGAAATCATACCTGGCGTAGAAGGATTAATTCACGTAAGTGAAATGTCTTGGTCTCAACACCTAAGAAATCCACAGGACTTCATGAAAATTGGAGACGAAAAGGATGCTGTTGTTTTGACCATTGATCGCAATGAGCGAAAAATGTCATTAGGCATCAAGCAGTTGTCTGAAGATCCATGGACAAAGCAAGATGCTTTGGTCAAATATGCGGTAGGAACCCAGCACAAAGGTATTGTGAGGAACTTAACTAACTTTGGACTATTTATAGAACTAGAGGAAGGCATTGATGGACTCGTTCACGTTTCTGATCTGAGTTGGACCAAAAAAGTAAAGCACCCTTCTGAATTTGTGAAAATAGGTGACGAACTTGAAGTGATTGTCATGGAGCTTGACACCACCAATAGAAAACTGGCATTGAGTCACAAGCATCTCGAAGATAATCCATGGGACAACTTTGAATCTGTATTTACGCGGGGTTCTATTCACAAATGTACTATTTTGAGTAAAGGTGAGCGAAATGCGATCCTAGAACTTCCTTACGGATTAGAAGGAACCTGTAATAGCAGAAACTTAACCAAAGAAGATGGTTCAGAAGGAGCTGAAGGAGAGACGTTAGATTTCCGAGTCATTGAATTTGCAAAAGATGATAAGAGAATTATGCTGACCCATACAGGTTCATGGAAAGAAGCAGATCATATTTCCAACGAAACGCCAAAGCCGAAAGCGCCAAAGGGAAAGAAAACGGATAAAAAGAAAGCTGATTCAAGTAATTCTACCCTTGGAGATATTGAAGCTTTGTCATCTTTGAAAGAAAAAATGGAAGATGGAGCAAAAGCTGAAATAAAGAAGGCTGTAGCTAAACGGGCGGCGAGCAAAAAAGAGAAACCTGAAGATGAGAAATCATAAGAAGGTCTGAATCATTTTGAATGACATTAGTGGGGAACTGCTGGTCATTCAAAATGATTAATTTAGTAATTAAGGTTCCGTGGCCGAGTGGCTAGGCAGAGGTCTGCAAAACCTTTTACGGCGGTTCGAATCCGTTCGGAACCTCAAAAAAACCCATCTAACGATGGGTTTTTTTGTTTTAATCTCTAGTGTTATCGTCCACTTAAAAATATAAGTCCGCTAGGGGATTTACATGCAAATCATTATTTTCATCCCAGGCATCCACGAACGCACAAATAACTTAGGTGTGTCAATATGTATAGTATCCAAACCTTCGATGGGATGCAAGGCTTGTATCAGTAAAGAATAGTATAACTATGGCCAGTAAATTTGAGATTTTTTCTGTGATCATTATCCTTAAAAAAAAGCTCTTTTTAATAATTTAAAAGGAGCTTTTTTTAAGCAATATATGAATAGGAAATTCAACCCGAGTTCAATCCATCTTTACTCAGTACGGTGATTTTCTCTTCAAATCAAATATTAAAATAGTGCATCAATTATTGGTATTGAGTTCTTCCAAAGAAGACATATTTTCTGGTGAGCTCATTTCTGGCTGAAAAGACATGCTGTGACTACTTCTTCCATACATTTCGAGTGACGTTTCAAAAGCCTGAATATCTTCTTCATAGGCATCCTCTCCAAACATTTCATTGTATTTTTCTACAACTTTAACCCATTCCTCGCCGTTGTCCGTAGCTTGTTCTGCATAATTTTTATGCCCAAAAACAACGTTGACTGTGTTTCCATTACAACCCGAACCACACCACCATACTTCCATAAATATATCTGCATCTGCATTTTGGAGGGCTTGGGCTACATTATTTCGGAATCTCCAGAATTCCTTCTGCATGGTTCCTTTGTAGTTGTAGGTTAAAACACGTCTCAAGGGCTTTGCAAATGGACTTACCGTAACGTGCGATGCATTTTTCACATAGCCCCAGCGTTGTGCATCAGAGGAAGTATGTAGGTCCCCAACCAGATCGTTCCAGTAGTCATTTCCCTTGGGGTCATTGCTATCAAAACCTGACAGCTCCTCCTCATATCTCACTCGAAAGTATTCTCCCGAATGTGGGCCAGTATTCACTAAAAAGGTAAAGTAACGTATTTGTCCTTCCTTCGAATTGTAAATGCTCGTTTTCTTTTTAGCACCCTCTTTAAATTTGGTTTCCATACCCCTATCGACTTTGAGGTATCTCATGTTGATGAGCTGTGCATAGCCGGTCATCATTATGAAGCAGGTTATTAATGTAATTATTGACTTTTTCATGATTTTTTGATTGTTTAATTAATAATGATAAAACACAATACTATTAAAATTAAAATATAATTTGAAAACTTCGTTGATCTACTTCTTTCCTTCAAATGGATAGAGTCATTGAATAATATGGGAATTGTATGTCAAAATTTTTAAAAAAATGATACGACGGTGCTATTAATTGTTCATCTTCATTTATTAGTCTTATTTTTGACTCATTGTTATTAGTCGCATGAATAAAATCATTTTCTCTTTAGGATTGATCCTTTGTTTTTTCCAAGTCAAAAGTCAAAGCTTTTTGACTTGGAAGCTGAATGATCGCTATTTCAGTGTGGCTATAGGGTCTGGTCAAACCAAATATATCGGAGAACTCAATGCTGAAAACAAGCGTCAAACTGACTTCTCTCATGGTACCTTGGCCATTGAAGCAAGATTATGGAGCCACCTCAGTGCTCGGCTTTCTGCAGGATTTTACCAATTACGTGGGGATGATGAAAAAGCTCCCGACGGTAGTTTTGAAAAAGAGCGAAACCTCTCCTTCACTTCAAATAATTGGGAACTCAACCTGCAGGGTGTTTTTTTTATTCGACCTTATGCGGGTAATTATGATCAAAGATGGAAAATTGACCCCTATCTCAGTTTAGGTTTTGGAATGACCACTTTGGACCCATTTACCTATCTTCAGATCCAAGAAAATGGAGAAGAGATCAATCCTAAATTTTCCCTTAGGAATTATCAAACCGAAAACGTCTCTTATAATCCCTTTACTTTCATAATCCCAGCCGGCGTAGGGGTTAAGATGAAAATTACGCCTTTCCTTAACTTTAATTTTGAACTTGCCTATCGATATACCTTCACAGATTATCTTGATGATGTTTCAGGGATCTTTCCTTCATTTACGGATGACAGTTCTATTCAAGCTAAGCTTTCAAATCGAAGAAGAGAACAATTCCTAGAAAATGAAGAAGCCTGGGAAAGCTTGGATGCAGGCTTCAATAGAGGAAATTCAAATAATAACGATCAATATCTGTTTTTTTCCTTCCAAATAGAAGCTTTTCTGCCCGTCGGTAAAGGAAAAATGTTTAAAAGATCTTAAGAAAGTACATCGCATTCCTTTTAAACTTGAAGGAAGTTATTTATCAAAAAAAAATAAGGCAGAATAAATAATAAAACATACATTTGAACCTAGACAATAATTTTCTGTGAAATTCATCGGTTTTTTTCTTTCCTTCTTTGTCACTGCCTCCTTAATCACCTTACTGAATATGCCTTTTGATAATATCCCTCCTATTGGGAAATTATTGAGTCCGCATCAAGGTTTTTGGAAAAATAGTGAAAAAGAGCCTATCAGTTTGGACCAATCGATTGAATTGATTGAGCTTAAAGAGGCCGTGACCGTCCAGTTTGATGAGTTGCTCATTCCCCACATCAAAGCAAAAAATAATGAAGATTTGTACATGACCCAAGGTTATGTAACCGCTTACCATCGACTTTGGCAAATGGATTTTTATGCCCGCGTCGTGATGGGCAGGTTGTCAGAAGTGGTGGGTATAAAAGCACTTGGATACGACCGACTGCAAAGGCGATTGGGCCTCAAGGACATGACCTTAAAACTTCACGATGGGCTGATGAAAGATGCCTATTATGCTAGCATCATTTCAGCCTACACCAATGGAGTGAATGCCTATATAGCATCTTTGTCTCAGGGTGACTACCCTATTGAATTCAAACTACTCAATTACGAACCTGAAAAATGGACAACCGTAAAAACATGTATGGCTTATGCCCTTTTGGCAAGTACACTTTCCAGGAGTGAAGCAGATATAGAGCATACCAACTTTCGAAAAATGTTTGGTGAGGACCTTTTTAATGTTTTGTTCCCTGAACCTGACGGAACGTTATCCCCCGTAATACCGAGAGATACTCCTTTTGATTTCGAACCCGTGAGCAAACCTGAAAAACCTGAAAAATTCGAAGTACAGCATATTGTCAATGAATCTATTAGCAAACAAAATCCCTTAAACGGAAGTAATAACTTTGCCATAGACAGTACCAAAAGTAAATCAGGCCATGCGATATTGGCCAATGAACCAGACCTTGAGCTTACGGCTCCCTCGATTTGGTATGCCAGCCATTTGACCAGTCCTGATATCAATGTCATGGGGGTAACCGTGCCGGGTACACCGGTCATATTGATTGGTTTTAATGACTCTATCTCATGGGGCGTAACCAACTCTCCACGGGATCAAGTAGATTGGTTTTCAGTGACCTTCAAAGATGCCTCACGCAAAGAATATTTGTACAACAACCAATGGTTCAAAACAGAACAAATTCTTGAGGAAATTGTAATTAAAAATGCGGACAACTTTATCGATACCATCATTAGGGTGCATCATGGACCTATTGTATATGATCGAGATTATTTGAGCAATCATGCAAAAGTAAATTTAGCCATGCGCTGGATCGCCCATGACGAATCAACCACATTTAAAGCCCTATTTCACTTTAATAAAGCAAATAATTACGATGAATTTGTCGAGGGACTCCGTTTCTTCTCAGGCCCTCCTCAAAATATAATATACAGTGATGTAAAAGGCAATATAGCCCTTAATCTACCCGGTAAATTTCCCATCAAATTTCCCGGTCAAGGAAAGTTTATTTTAGATGGATCCGATCCGGATTCAGAATGGAAAGAATATATCCCCTTTGAGCATAGACTCGAAAGATATAATCATCCTCAAGGATTTTTGAGCTCAGCCAATCAATTCCCCGTAAATCGCACTACCTATCCTTATTATGTTTATTCACATCGATTTGAACATTATAGGAATAGAAGGGTGAATGACCGACTCATAACCATGCAAAATATTGAACCTGAGGACTTAATGAGTTTACAAAATGATAACTTCAATTACATCGCTTCTGAGATTTTACCTTATCTGCTGTCCCAATTAGATACCCTATCACTCAATGAGGATCAAAACAAATTCTTTGATGAGTTACAAAACTGGGATTATTTTAATCATCCAAATTTAAAGGCGCCTACCCATTTTGAATTATGGTCAGATATCTTGTGGGATGAATTATGGGATGAATTTGATACGATGTCATTTGCTGTCAATAAACCCGATATCTACACCACCTCTCAGTTAATTATTTCAGACAGTCTCGTTAGATTTTCGGATCGCCTGAGTACGCCTGAAAAAGAAACCGCTACCGATTTAATCAATTATGCTTTTAACATCGCAGTAGATTCTCTTAATCAGTGGTTAAGCATTAATGGCAAGAATCATTCTTGGAATGAGTTTAAGGGGACTGAGGTCAATCATCTGATCAGTAGCTTCACCTCATTTAACTCAAAAAACATTTCTATTGGAGGCAACCATAATATTGTAAATGCCGCAAGTAAGCATCATGGCCCCTCTTGGCGTATGATCGTTGAAATGGATCCACAAGGCATCAATGCTTACGGGGTTTATCCAGGTAGCCAAACGGGTAATCCAGGTAATCCGATGTATGGACATATGATCACACCCTGGGCTGAAGGGAAATACTATAATTTGAAATTTGGTCAAAATAAACTGTTAGCAGCGGATATTCTTTATGAAATCCAATTAACACCCGAAAAATGAAATTTATCATCAAAATTTTTCTGATGGGTATCTCATCCTATCTACTGCCCTTTTATTTCCCTTGGTGGAGCATTGCCATGGGCGCTGGGCTCATCAGTTTAGTGATACGAGGAAGTAATTTTAATAGCTTCAATGCGGGGTTCATTGGAGGGGGCCTCGTATGGTTCTATCTCTCCTTTACCATAGATAATACTACCAACTCCATTCTATCAGAAAAAATCGCACTGCTCATGAACTTGACGGACTCTATTTGGTTGATTTATGCCAGTACGCTTATTGGAGCCCTAGTGGCTGGATTTGGTTCCTTAACTGGAGGTTTCATGCGATCTATTCTTACTCCAGAGAAGATGTCAAGAAACGAGTATATTTCTTAATCTTAAGCTAATCATTGTAAATATTCTGGCTGAATTAGCTGTTATTTGATTGGTTTAATCCATTTCATAAAGTACGTATCATTTAGCTTAAATCTAATTCAATCCGAACCATCAGTTAAGTTTAAGAGTAATATTAAATTGAACACTACTCAAAAATGACGCATAACCAATAACTAGTTTATTTTTTAATAAATTCCGTTATTATAGATTCCATATAGTAATTATTTAACTACATTTGCACCCGCTTAAAACAAGTTTAAGCGTGCTATATTCGGGGTGTAGCACAGTCCGGTAGTGTACCTGGTTTGGGACCAGGGGGTCGTAGGTTCGAATCCTGCCACCCCGACAGAAGCAGAGTAAAATTGTAAAAAGCCTTCCATTTTAAACTAATGGAAGGCTTTTTTTATATTCATAATTTTTTTGAAAAATCCGACTCTAGTAAGTTCTTCGGTCAATAATCCTATTGACCATTTCATCTCTTAAACAATATTAGGGTCTCCTATCATTCGATCTATTTGAATCAACAGCATCTAACATACAACCATAAGCCAAACTTGACTGACATTGATAGGTTCTTAGAAGAGATCCTTGAAAAGAAAAAGCACCAAGCTAAGAGGCCAACTCCAATCCTTACTTATCCCTATGGAATTTCCCGCTTCCTTAGGTTTTCTCTGATACAGGAAACTACGTATAGGAATAAAGAATTCATTACCATCAAATCCAAATAGGGAGCCTTACATGCAAAAGGATTCTTTTCCATTCATCTTTTACTACTCACATTCTGATGTCTCAGAGTGAGCGCATTGTTAATAACAATCCTAATCATCCTCTAACACATGTTTGTCCTTCATTGAAAATTTCAGATCAAAAATAAAATCCTATCAATAGCTGAAAATCATTATCGGCCAGGCCCACTGTTGAAAAATAAATATATATCCAATAAGCTATTTTACTCCCTTTTTATCATAACTTTAATATTATAAATTATGGTCAATTTCTTTGACGTCAAAAAATCATGAAACTCGTCACACGCTCCTCTTTAATCTTCTTCTGCTTCTCTTTTATAGTCCCACAAGTAAAACTATCTGCACAGACCCAACGGAAAATAGAATTTCCTGATCTGCCTGATTATCAAACCCTTATTTCGGATTTACATCAGCATACCGTATTTTCTGATGGCAGTGTATGGCCAGATATTAGGGTAAAAGAAGCCCTCTTTGATGGTGTCGATGTTATCGCGCTTACCGAACATCTCGAATACCAACCCCACCAGAAGGATTTACCCCACAAGGATCGAAATCGTTCTTACGAATTAGCAAAAGAATATGCCAAGAATTATGATCTCATTGTCATTCATGGGGCAGAAATAACTCGTGATCTACCCCCTGGCCACAGCAATGCCTTATTTATCCAAGATGCCAATCAGCTGGTTCATGATGATTATATGGACGCTTTTCGAGAGGCCAAAAAACAAGGTGCTTTCATCTTTTGGAACCATCCCAATTGGGTAGGTCAGAATACACAGGGCATTACCGAGTTATCGCCCATCCATGAAGCATTAATTAAAGCAGGGTTACTTCATGGGGTTGAGGTAACTAACGAAAATACCTTCGCCGATCAAGCACTAACCATAGCCAATGAACATGAATTAACCATTTTAGGGACCTCAGATATTCATGAATTGATTGATTGGCTATTTGATATTCCAGGGGGAGGCCATAGACCCGTAACCTTAGTTTTCGCAAAAGAACGTTCAGAGTTGGGTGTCAAAGAAGCCTTGTTTGAGGGCAGGACGGTCGCCTGGTATCAGAATAGTCTCATTGGTCAAGAAAAATACCTCATTCCTTTAATTGAGTCTTCTTTAGTTGTAGATACCGCTTATTATCAAATGTATGGAAATAAGGAAACTCAAATTGCTAATGTCGTCATTTTCAATCATTCGGACGCGACCTATTTACTCAATAATGAATCTGATTTTTCTTTTTATCATGCAACGGATGTAATCCAATTAAATCCCCAAACCAGCACCACCTTGTCGATCAAAACAATTAAATTATTAAGCTCATTTGAGTTGAATTTTGAAGTTTTAAATGCTATTTATGCCAAAAAGATGCACCCTAAAATCAGGCTTGAAATTAATATTAAACCTTAATTTGAACCAACTTTTAAAAAACCATCGCCGTTAATGTAAAAGAACATTTTTTTTGTGCAATCCATAATAGTTTTGCGCTCAATGAAAAAAATCACGCTTCAGCTCTTTCTCAGCTTATTTATAGTCCAATCGATTAGTTCCCAAAATTTCGCTTCCCAAACAAGTACGCTCAACATTAAAAAAACCTCAGAAAAAATAATTTTGGATGGAATACTCGATGAAATGGCATGGAAGCAAAGTGATTCCGCCTATAATTTCACACAAAATTTTCCTTCAGATACCTCTTTAGCCATTGCTCAAACGGTAGTGTATATCCGCTATGATGACCAGAACATCTATGTAGGCGCCAAATTGTACAATGCACCAGGGCCCAGGAAATATGTGACTACTTCCTTAAGAAGGGATTTTCGCGGTGAGGGAAATGATAGTTTTTCTGTAATATTTGATCCTTTTCAAGACAAAACCAATGGCACCATATTTGGCATGAATCCTTTCGGGGTCAGAAGGGAAGGTTTCATCTCAAATGGAGGTTCAGGGAGAGATGCTTATAGTTTTGATTGGGATAATAAGTGGGATGGCGCTTCAAAAGTTTATGATGGTTACTGGACAGTCGAAATGGCTATACCTTTCAATACGTTACGTTACAATGAAAATCAAAAGGAATGGAATATCAATTTTTATAGGATAGATAGCAAAACTACTGAGAAGTCCTCCTGGTCATATATACCGAGAAATTTATCCATAGGGAATATGGCCAGTAATCAAAAACTTATTTGGGATGTCCCCACCAAAAAAACGGGTGCCAATATATCTATCATTCCATTTATCACCTCAGGGATCAATAAAGATTATCTCAATAATAAAAAGGTGGACTATCCCAGAGACATTGGATTCGATATGAAATATGGCATCAGTTCAGGCTTAAATCTAGACCTCACTGTAAATCCAGACTTTTCTCAAGTTGAAGTGGATGAACAAGTGACCAACTTAGATCGATTTGAAATCTTCTTCCCTGAAAAAAGACAATTTTTTTTGGAGAATGCCGACCTTTTTGCCAATAATGGTAACCGAAATACCCGTCCTTTCTTTTCAAGAAGGATTGGCATCGCCACAGATACAGCTACTGGACTTGCCATACAAAACCCCATTCCTTATGGACTCAGGTTGAGTGGGAAGGTTTCTCAAAACACCCGTGTCGGTTTATTGAATATGCAGGGGGCAAGTGATGCCTCTATTCAGCAGCCGAGCATCAATTATACTGTAGCCACGGTACAACAAAAAGTACTCACGCGATCTAACCTAGACTTTATTTTTGTCAATAAGCAACCATTCAAACTCAACCTTGGTGATAGCAGTTATAAAGTAGCCTCCAATCAAACCGTAGGACTTGACTTTAATTTGCTTTCCTCAGACAATAAATGGAGTGGTAATCTTTTTTCCCATCACTCCTTTGATCAAGTTCAAGTTGATAAAGCCTATGCCATGGGGACTTACTTATCCTATAATACACTCAACTGGACATGGTATGTTTTCTCTCAGCAAATAGGTGCTGGCTATAATCCAGAAGTAGGCTATGTCAAACGAACAGATATACGACAGTTATCCAGTACGATCCGATACAGTTATTTTCCAAAATCAAGTAAAGTTCAAAGTCACGGTCCAGGTGTCGATTTTGATGTTTTGGGAAGACAAGCTGTAGGCCTGTTGGATTGGGATATGAATCTCCTCTATCGCGTCAAATTTAATAATACCTCATCATTAGACTTTAGATTAAGAAGACAATTTACCCAACTCACCTCTGATTTTGATCCTAGCGGCAGTGATGGACAAGAACTCCTAGAAAATGAATCCTATTATTACAACTTCATCATAGGCTCTTGGACCTCCAATGAACGAAAGAAAATTAACATCAAATTAAGAACCAATTCTGGTCAATATTTCAATGGCCATAGACTCAACTTCAGCGGTACCCTAGGATATAGATATCAGCCTTTTGGAACGACCTCCATAGACATCACTTATAATCGCATTAAGCTACCGAGTCCATACAACTCCAGTCAGCTCTATCTTATCGGTCCTAAATTTGATTTCACATTCACTAAAAAATTATTTTGGACTACCTATGTGCAATACAACAGTCAGATTGAAAACTTAAACATCAATTCGAGACTTCAATGGAGGTTCAAACCTGTATCAGATATCTACTTGGTTTATACCGATAATTATTTTGCTTATAACCAGATCGATGGCTTTTTTCAAATTGGGGCGGTTAAATATCGAGCCATTTCTTTTAAAATAACTTATTGGTTGAATCTATAAAAAGGTAATTCCATCATCCTCAATTGACCTGAGTCATAAGGCTTTATAAGACTTTAAATAAGGAGGCCGCTAAAACAGCGCCTATAAAGGGTCCCAAAACGGGAATCCAAGCATATTTCCAATCACTGTTCTTATCTATCATCAGTGCATGAAAAATCCGAGGTCCCAAATCTCGAGCAGGGTTGATGGCATAACCCGTAGAACCTCCCAAAGACAATCCTATAACAGTCACCAGCAATCCAACGGGCAAGGCATTTAGAGAACCTATACCCTCTCCATCGATGAGATAAAAAACTCCAAAAACCAGCATACCTGTACCTAAGATCTCAGATAATAAATTATTGAAATTATTTTTAATAGCCGGTGCGGTAGCAAATACACCTAGTTTGGTACTAGAGTCAATGGTCGCTTTAAAATGATCTTTGTATTGAATAAAAACCAAAAAGGCACCCATCATAGCCCCTAACGTTTGAGCTAAAATATATCCTGGGACCGAGCTCCAGCTGAATTTCCCTGCGACGGCTAAACCCACAGATACTGCTGGATTTAAATGACCCCCACTAAATGGCCCAGCAATGACAACACCTATAAACACAGCCAATCCCCATGCCAAGGAGATCACAAGCCATCCACTTTCATTACCATAGGTCTTTTTAAGGGATACATTGGCATTGACACCATTTCCCAAATAGATTAAAACGGTAGTTCCTATAAATTCTGCTAAATAAGGACTCATTTAATATTCATTTAACTCTAAAAATGATTAAAAATTTCTTAATTTCAAGTTTAAACTTTTTTTTGAACTTTTCCCTAACAAAAGCATATATGTCCAAATATATTTTAACTATTGACGCAGGTACTACCAGTGAAAGAGCTATTATTTTTGATAAATCTGGACAAATAGTGGGTGTCAGTCAAAAAGAATTTCAGCAATTTTTTCCAAAGCCAGGATGGGTGGAGCATGATGCTGAAGAAATTTGGACTACCCAAAAAAATACCATAATTAATGTATTAAAAAAGCATGAAATTAAGGCCTCAGATATCGAAGCCATAGGGATCACCAACCAAAGGGAAACGACTATTGTTTGGAATAAAAAAACTGGAAAACCTATTCACAAAGCCCTCGTTTGGCAAGACCGAAGAACTGCAGATTACTGCGAAACCTTAAAATTAAAAGGCCTAGAATCCTTAATTCAACAAAAAACAGGCTTACTTATTGATGCTTATTTTTCAGCTTCCAAAATAAAATGGTTATTGGACCATGTAGAGGGTGCCCGGGCACTGGCTGAAGCTGGAGATTTAGCCTTTGGCACTGTAGACAGCTGGCTCCTATGGAATTTAACCCAAGGTGAAGTTCACGCTACCGATGTAAGCAATGCCAGCCGGACCATGCTTTACAATATTCATGATATGCAATGGGATGAGGAGTTATTGGCCCTTTTTGAGATTCCGAAAATTATGCTTCCGCAAGTCAAACCGAGTAGCCATAATTATGGATCCTCTCATGAGGATCATTTTGGCCATCCCATAACAATAAGTGGTATTGCAGGCGATCAGCAATCTGCTTTGTTTGGTCAAATGTGTATTGAATCAGGTATAGCCAAAAGTACTTACGGAACGGGTTGTTTTCTTATCATGAATACGGGTCCCCGCATCATTTCCTCAAAAAACAAATTATTAAGCACCGTAGCTTGGCAAATTGGGGATGAGGTCACTTATGCTCTTGAGGGTAGTATATTCATCGGTGGTGCCCTCGTCCAATGGCTGAGAGACAATCTAAAAATTATTGAATCTGCAAGTGAAATTGAAGTATTGGCCGAAACCGTAACCGACTCAGGAGGTGTGGTTTTCGTTCCTGGTTTTGTGGGATTAGGTGCTCCGCATTGGGATCCTTACGGTACGGGAATTATGCTAGGCATTACTCGGGGTACTTCACAAGGCCATATTGCAAGGGCAGCACTGGAAGCCATCGCCCTCCAAAACTTAGACATTTTGGATACTATGGAAAAGGATTCGGGTATTAAAACTAAAGAATTAAGAGTGGATGGAGGTGCTGCGGCCAATAACTTACTCCTACAAATTCAAGCCAATATAGCCAACATAGACATCATCAGACCCAAAATTACCGAGACTACCGCCCAAGGCGCAGCATTTTTCGCTGGTTTGGCGACAGGCTACTGGAAGGACCTCGAAGAAATTAAAAAGATTTGGGAGCCAGAGAAAATTTTCAGCCCTCAATCTGATCCCAACGCTACTAAAATGCGTAAAAATTGGAAGAAAGCCATTGACCGAAGTAAGAACTGGCTTTCAGAATGAATCGCGATACCATGCTTCAAAAACTCCAAAGTCATGAGGGTATTTGGGATGTTTTAGTCATCGGTGGCGGCGCCACTGGATTGGGTATTGCCGTAGATGCGGCAGCTCGGGGTTATAAAACCTTACTGCTCGAGCAACATGATTTTGCAAAAGGAACATCAAGTCGATCCACAAAACTGGTCCATGGAGGGGTACGATATCTTCAACAAGGCGACATCTCCTTGGTGTTAGAAGCCTTGAAAGAACGAGGGTTAATGATTAAAAATGCCCCCCATCTCGTTTCAAATCAGGCTTTTGTTATTCCCAACTACAGTTGGTGGGATGGTCCTTTTTATCAATTAGGCCTTAAGATATACGATTTTATGTCGGGTGACCTGGGTATTGGTTCTTCAAAAAGACTTTCTATTGAGGAAACCGTCCGCCATATTCCTACCATTGATCAAAAGGAATTGGCAGGAGGTATCGTTTATTTTGACGGTCAGTTCGATGATGCACGTATGGCCATCAGCTTGGCCAAAACCGCTGCTCAATTTGATGGGGTCCTTCTCAACTATATGAAAGTTGAGAAAATTATAAAAGATGAGGCGGGCATCGTTCAAGGTGTTATTGCCTTAGATCTCGAAACACATAAGAAACATCATATTCAATCTAAGGTGGTGATCAACGCAACCGGTGTTTTTGCCGATGCCGTGATAAAAATGGATGATCCTAGTGCCAAAGAAATGATTCAGCCCAGTCAAGGGACACATATTGTCCTTGACCCTTCATTTCTTCCTGATAAATATGCCATCATGGTGCCGCATACAAAAGACGGCAGGGTTTTATTTGCCGTACCTTGGCTAAATAAGGTGATTGTGGGCACTACTGACACCATTGTGGAGAAACCCCTGCTTGAACCCCACTTTCAATTAGATGAGGTAGAATTCATTTTAGAAACAGCCAGTCAATATTTAACTAAAAAACCTACAAAAAAAGATATTTTAAGTATCTTCTCAGGTTTAAGGCCTTTGGCAAAACCTGAAGGCAACAAACAAACAACCAAAGAAATTTCACGTCATCATAAAGTCATGATTTCCACCAGTGGGTTGATCACAGTCATTGGTGGCAAGTGGACCACTTATAGAAAGATGGCAGAAGATACCGTTGATCATGCCATGCTCATAGGTCGGCTGAAGGCAAGCCCATGTACTACTCATAATTTACCCATTTTTGGATATGATAAAAACCTCAACCTCACAGAGGATCCGCTAGCGGTTTACGGTATTGAGAAGCAAGCCTTACTTGATCTTGAAGATGAAATTCCAGTTTATGGGGAACTAATAAGCGAAAGCTTGCCTCTAAAGGCCTCACAGGTTATCTGGGCGGTCCGCCATGAAATGGCCAGAACTTTGGAAGATATGCTCGCCCGAAGGGTCAGGGGCCTCTTTCTTGATGTTAATGAATCTTTAAGGATTGCACCACAAGTAGCTCAAATCATGGCCAGCGAACTCAATGAATCCCCTGATTGGATTATTAATCAATTGACCGAATTTAAGGCTATAGCCAGACATTACCAGTTGGTTGAACATTAAATATATAGCTGTGACTGGCTGGTATTTGAAGTCGATATCTTTAACTTTACGACCATATTTAAACATAATAAACATGAAAAATATTTTAGTCCTCATCTGTATAGCAGTAACTACCTCCCTTCAACCCATCAAAGCCCAAGAATTTAAAGGTCTAGACAAGAGCCCTATGGATATGGCGTATTTGCCTGATAACTTTGCTCATGATCACTCGCCCGGAGAAAAAGCGGTAGCACGTATTACCTATGGCAGACCTCAAAAAAACAATAGGCCTGTTTTTGGTAAGATGGTTCCTTACGGAAAAATTTGGAGAACCGGTGCCAATGAAGCTACTGAATTTATTGCTTACCAGCCACTTATATTTGGCTCAAAAACATTACCCGCTGGTACTTACACTTTGTTTACCATTCCAGAAAAAGATGAATGGACCCTGATTTTCAATACGGATGTTGATATCTGGGGTTCCTATCGATACGATAGCAAAAAAGATGCGCTCAGACTTAGCGTGAAGATAAAATCTACGACTGGGGTTGTTGAGGCGTTTGCCATCAAGTTTGAAACTCAAAATGAAAATGATGCCATATTGAAACTTGCTTGGGATCAGACTAAAATCGAAGTGCCTTTCAGTTATTAGATTCCCTCAATTTTTTTTCATGATTTTCTATGATGAGCTCTCTTTGATGAGGTCGTTTGTTGTATCGCAGAGCCACGTCCTTTTTAATTGTAATGATGGAGTCAAACAAATCGTATTATTTAAAAATTTGACATTTTGAAGTGCTAGGAAAGATTGATAAAATCATTTAACCTAGATATATTGTCGAATTACTCAATAACACTAGGGTTCTGTAAATTTATGAGAGCTTAATACGGACCTTTTTTAGAAATTCACTCATGATTGCAAAAAAAATACCCTCACTAAACTCTTTTGATAAAGAAATATTTTTTCTTAAAAATTATTAATTTATGAGACCTAAACGATGTTTTAACATAGTTAATAATTACTTTTGCTCACTTTAGCATGACCAAGATACTCTCCGACCGATTCAATAAATTAATGGCACCTGAACTGTTGCGAAAACAAGACTTGTATCCTTTTTTTCGTGTGATTGAATCCGAGCAAGGCACTTCGGTTATGGTAAATGGAAAGAAAGTGTTAATGTTTGGATCCAATAGTTATTTGGGGCTTACCACACATCCTAAGGTTAAAATAGCCAGTGAGAATGCTATAAAAAAATATGGTAGCAGTGTCGCTGGCTCTCGATTGTTAAATGGGACAACCGACCTACATATAGAATTGGAACATCGATTGGCATGTTTTTTAAATAAAGAAGCTGCGCTTTTATTTACTACTGGTTTTCAGGTCAATTTAGGGGTCATCCCTTCGATTACCCAGCCCAATGATATCATTATTTTAGACCGTCTTAATCATGCTTCCATTATCGAAGGTGCGCGCCTTTCTAAGGCTCCTTATGTAATGTTTAAGCACAACGATATGATTTCCTTAGAGCAAAAGCTCCAGCAATCTGCAGATGCCGAAATGAGATTGATCGTGGTAGATGGTGTTTTTAGTATGGAGGGTGATTTGGCTGATCTCAAAGGAATCACCCAACTCGCAAAACAATACAACGCAGTGGTCATGTCAGATTGTGCCCATGCCATAGGAGTAATTGGAGAACACGGTGCAGGAGCTGCTTCTCATTTTGACGTTGAGGATCAAGTGGATCTTATTGGAGGAACTTTTAGTAAATCATTGGCTTCAATAGGTGGATTCATTGCAAGTGACGCACATACGGTCGAATATATTAAACATAACTCACGTTCATTGGTCTTCAGTGCAAGTCCCACGCCTGCTGCGGTAGCAGCGGCCCTTGCGTCTTTAGATATTATTGAATCTGATGATTCCTTGAGACTTCAACTTCTAAAGAATACCGAATACGCCATTGCCGCGTTTAATTCACTGGGATTCGATACTGGAAAAACTGAAACCCCTATCATCCCCTTGTTCATTAAGGATGATAAAAAAACACATGAAATGGCTATGCTATTGCTGGAAAAAGGAATTTTCGTTAACTCGATCGCAGCACCAGCTGTTTCTCGAAAGAATTCTATGATTAGGTTTTCTTTAATGGCCACACATACCCGTGAGCAGATAGATTTAGCTATTGATACCATCTATCAATGTGCGAAAAAATTAGAGGTTCCTTTGTCTATTGAAGCCCATCAATAATGACTGCTTTTTTTATTCTATGACCTCATCTTTTTAGTTAAATAGAGGATCCTTTTTAAGAAGTTCAAATACGTTAATGTATTAAATCGTTTAAGAGTAAAGATTCATGCTCCTACCCCTTGATGGCCTATGTCTGCTCAATAAAAAAAGTGCTGAACAAAGAACATAAAAAGTACAATTATTGAAAATTCGATTAGCTTTGGGTAATATTTATTCTCGCTTTTAAAAATAAGAACCGAGACAGTGTATAAAAAATGAATGAGAGGGAAATGCTGGCTATTAGGTAAAATGAAAAATTTACTTGATTACAGAAGCCTGAGCTTTAGCATGGAATCAACGAACTCATTTATATAAAAGAAAGGTCGCATGATCATTTATAAAGAAAAGCATTTTATATGAGTCTAGTGTTAGTAGAAGTAAAAGACCGACCCTCACTTCTGAAATTCATTAAATTCCCTTTCAATTTATACAAAAATTGCCCCTACTACGTTCCCCCACTTATTGATTTTGAACTCAGCTCCCTGACTCCAAAAAATCCAGCCTTTGAAATCAGTCAGGTGAAATTATTGTTGGCCTTAAAAGAGGGTGTGATTGTAGGTAGAATCGCTGGAATCATATTGGATGCTGAAAAAGAAGATAAAAATCTTGCTCGATTTGGCTGGATTGATTTCATTGATGACAAAAAAGTATCTGCTGCCCTGATCCAAGGTATCATTGATTGGGCCAAACCATTTGGTATTACCGGTATTCATGGACCCTTGGGGTTTACGGATTTTGACTTTGAAGGTACTTTAATCCAGGGTTTTGATGAATTGGCTACGCAAGCAACTATTTATAATTTCTCTTATTATGCTTCTCATTTTGAAAGTCTTGGATTTTCAAAAGCTTGTGATTGGCTAGAAGGGCGTGGTGAAGTACCCAAAGAATTACCCAAAAGAATGGTGAGAGGTGCCTCTTTAATCAAAACCAGATTCAAACTTGAGGCAAAGAAAATTAAAAGTAAATCTCAAATAAAAACCTATTCAAAAGGCATCCTTCAAACATTGAATAGTTCTTTCACAAATCTTTATGGATTTTATAATTTAACCGATAAACAAATTGATTATTACGTCGATGCCTACTTGGGGTTCGTTAGAAAAGAATTTGTAACCATCATTGTAAATGAAAAAGATGAAGTTGTGGCTTGCGCAATTACTTTACCTTCCATCTCGAAAGCACTTCAAAAGGCCAGAGGAAAACTTTATCCTTTTGGATTTATTCACTTACTTCAGGCCTTTCGGAAGAACGATACCTTGGATATGCTGCTTATCGGTGTAAACCCCCAATATCAAAAGTTAGGAGCCAGTCAGTTAATATTTGTTGAACTTTTATCTAATTTTATTGAAAAAAAGGTAAGTACAGTAAATACCGCTATTATGCTTGAGGATAATCACAATGTCATTAATCTTTGGAATGAGTTTAGAGGAAACGTAACTACTGTTATCCGTAGAAGATGTTTTATTAAATCTATATAATATGAAAAAATGGGCTTTAATTATCGGAGGGTCAAGTGGTATGGGCCTAGCCACATCCCAGAAATTAAGTAAACATGGTTTTAATCTGATCATCATCCATCGAGACAGACGGTCTTTGATACCTGCCTTCAATGAACATCTTGATGAAATAAAAAAAACAGGGCAAAAAGTAATCAGTTTTAATGTAGATGGCACCAATAAAGAAAAGATAAATGAAACCCTTCCTTTGATTACTGATCAGGTCCCAAACCTTTCCTTTGATCTGGTTTTGCATGCCATTTCAAGAGGCAATCTAAAGCCTTTTGTATCAAAAGAGGATCAACCCACTCTCACAGCACAAGATATAGCACTTACTATAGATGCCATGGCGACGAACGTATTAACTTGGGTGCAAACTTTAAAAGATCATTCCCTCTTGAAGTCCGGTAGCAGGCTTGTCACCCTAACCTCTGCAGGTAGTGCCCGTTACTGGAAAGGTTATGGAGCTGTGGCTATGGCTAAATCATCCTTAGAAATACTCTCTAAATACTTAGCGGTAGAACTTGCTCCCTTTGGGATAAGAGTGAATTGTATCAATGCTGGGATTACGGATACCCCTTCACTGCGATTTATTCCTAATTATGAACAGCTCATTGAGGAAGCATCAAAAAGAAACCCACTGGGTCGCATGACCTCACCGGAAGATATTGCCAACGCCATTTATCTATTGACCCTCCCTGAATCAAATTGGATCAATGGCAATGTAATGTTTGTCGATGGTGGAGAACATTTAATGGGATGAGTGAATCACTAAAAGAAATTATAGAGGCACTGCCCTATCGGCCGCCTTTTTTATTTGTGGATGCGTTAGAAGAAGTTACTGAAAATGGGTCCAAAGGTTATTATCAACTTAAAAAAGATGAATATTTTTATCGAGGACATTTTCCTGATAATCCCATTACACCAGGGGTCATATTAATTGAAATCATGGCTCAAATTGGATTGGTTTGTTATGGGATCTATCTTGAAAAAGAAAAATTAAAGGGTCAAGAAGCACTACTTGTACCCATATTCACCTCTGCTGCAGTGGATTTTTTAGGTCCAGTATATCCTGAAGACCAGCTTGAAATAACATCCAAAAAAATATATTATCGATTCAATAAATTAAAATGTTTGGTAACCTGTAAAAATGTTATCACGAATCAAGTAGTTTGCAAAGGTGAATTTTCAGGTATGATTGTAAATAAAGATAAAATTGATCAATAATAGAGTTGTCATCACAGGCATTGGAGTTGTGGCGCCTAATGCATTAGGCGCAGCAGATTTTGAAGTAGCACTAAAAAAAGGTCGCTCTGGCATTCGTTTTTTTGAAACATCCCAATCATTAAATTTCAGATGCCAAATTGCAGGTAAGCCGCTGATTACTGAGGATTATAAAGCACGTTTCTTTGATGATTATTATCAAAATAAGCTAGATAATAATGCTATTATCTATGCCTGTCTCGCAGGATTTGAAGCTTGGGAAAACGCTGGCTTAACCCATCATCAAGATCAAATAGATTTCGATTCTGGTATGATTATCGGTTCTGGAGCTTTGGGTCTCGACGGATCTAATCATGCTGTGTTTTCTAAAATATTAGCGGGTAATAATAAGCGACTCGGTTCACGGGCGATCCCTGAAAGTATGAGCAGTGGAGCCGCAGCCTATCTCAATAAAATTTTAGGTCTAGGCAATAGGATATTATCGAACTCCTCCGCATGCATTACAGGTACTGAATCGGTATTACTAGGCTATGAACACCTCAAATTAGGAAAGGCCAAAAGAATGCTATGCGGAAGTACCGAAGGTGATGGAATTTTTATTTGGGGTGCCTTTGATGCGATGCGGATACTCACTAGTGATTCCAACGAAGATCCAACCAATGGTTCGCGGCCCATGTGCAACAGTAGCGTTGGATTTGTTCCGGGAAGTGGATCAGGGGCCATGGTGTTGGAGACTCTTGAAAGTGCCCAAAGTCGTGGGGCTAAGATCTATGCGGAAATCTTGGGTGCTGATGTCAATTCTGGCGGTTTACGGGATGGTGGAAGTATGACGGCTCCTAATTCAAATGCGGTGGTCCATTGTATGAAAAATAGCTTACGTGAAGCAAAGGTAAATAGTGATGAAATAGATCTTATCAGTGGACATCTGACCGGTACAAAAGGTGATGCAACCGAAATAAAGAATTGGAAGAAGGCACTCGGAGGCGCTCAAGATAAATTTCCACTCATCAACACACCTAAATCAATGATAGGACATTGTATTGCCGGTGCCGGATCCATCGAATTGGTAGCCACCCTGATTCAAATGGAAAAATCATTTGTTCACGGGAACTACAATATCAAAGAAGTAAATCCTGATATTACTGCGGAAATTCCATTGGAGCGTATTCCTATGAAGACCGTTCATAAAGAAATTAATACCGTGATTAAAGCCAATTTTGGTTTTGGTGATTTAAATTGCGCTATAGTACTTAGAAAATGGAAAGATGGATAAGAATACAATTCAAGAACAATTAAAAGAAATCATTGCCGTTTATGTCCCAGATAAGGAAATACTAGGTAAGCTTACCCTTGAACATGATCTCATCAATGACCTCAAAATAAACTCGGCACACATTGTAGATATCGTATTGGATGTTGAAGAGAAATATGACATCATGATCGAGGATGATGCCATCATGGAAATGGTCACCATCGGTCAAGCCATTGAAGTCATTTATGGTAAAGTGCAAGAAAAATAAGTCATCCTTTTATCAAGTCCGTATTTAAAATCTATCTAAATGAAATCCATCGGTTCTTTTTGGCTTATTTGTTTTTTGTTTCCCAGTACCCAAACTCCAAATTACAGTATCACTTTTTCTAAAATAGACAACAGAGTTTATGCATTCGTCAATGATGAACTTGTTTTTGATAGCCAATTCATCGACGGGAATCCTGAATTAAATTTATCACTTGATTTAAATCCCTTCTTAAAAAAAGGAACTAATGTCATAAAGGTTCAGCTTAAAAATGGTTCTAAATTGAATGATTTCATTGTAGACACCCATTGGATGATCCGATATGAAATTTTCAAAAATGGCGAAAGCTATGATTATGCCTATGAATTCAGTAAAAATGGCCAAACTGGTTTAATCGTATATGAAAAAAAACATAATATCTATCTTGAGTGATTGGAATTGATATCGTTGATATAAAAGATCCCCTGTTACATCTACGTACTGCGGATCATCTACGATTCATAAAAGCCAAAGGTGATCAATACCCTGAAAATATAGATCCCATCCTACTCTATTGGATCGTTTGGAGTGCCAAAGAGGCAGTTTTCAAAAGTAGACGTCAACTGATCTCATTCGATCCTAAACTCATTTCGGTTGTTTTTTCAAGTGATTTACATTTCTCTTCCAAACATCTATCGGGCATCGTTCAGACCGCGCCCAACTATGTGGTGGCCACGGCCGCTCAATCATCTACTCCACTTATTCATCAAATCTGGATGAGTCATCAAAAAGCGCATTCCCAAAAAATCATTCGCGAGAAGATCATTGACTATTTCAAGCCTTTGAAGATTAGCTTTACCTTAGATAAAAACCAACTTCCCCTTCTTTGTGTAAACGAAGAAAAAGAATTTCCCATTTCTTTAACCCATCATGGTAATTATATGGCTTTTTGTATAGAAAAGCATGAGGTTTTAGGAGCCTGAATTTTGCTTATAATTGATTATTTTTTGAATTTACAGGTATTCATCTAAAGCATGCGTAAAATAATACATATTGATATGGATGCCTTTTATGCATCTGTTGAGCAAAATGACGACCCTGATTTACGAGGAAAGCCCGTCGCCGTGGGGGGGCATAAAGAGGGTGGCGTCGTTGCAGCAGCGAGTTATGAAGCTCGGAAATTTGGGGTAAAATCTGCCTTATCTTCCAGGATTGCCGCAAGATTGTGTCCACAACTTATTTTCGTCAAACCCCGATTTGATCGGTACAAAGAAATCTCTAATGAAATTAGGGCCATATTTCATGAATATACAGACTTGGTTGAACCCTTATCGCTCGATGAAGCTTTTTTGGACATCACTCATCCCAAAATCGGTCTGAAATCAGCTACCCTCATCGCCATAGATATCAAGAAGAAAATCAAAGAAAGAACAGGATTAATTGCTTCTGCAGGCATTTCCTTCAATAAGTTTTTGGCCAAGATCGCCTCTGATATGGAAAAGCCCAATGGACTTTACGTGGTTTTACCCGAAAACGCAACGGTATTTATTGAAAAACTCCTGATCAAAAAATTTCATGGTATAGGCAAGGTCACTGCCAAAAAAATGAAGCATGCAGGTATTTTTACAGGCAAAGACCTAAAAGCGAAAACATTGGATGATTTGTGTCTGCGATATGGTAAGCAGGGGAATTACTATTATCATGTGGCCCGTGGCATTGACCAGAGACCCGTCCTGCCCGATCGCAAAAGAAAATCTATCAGCGCCGAAAATACCTTTTCACATCACTTGATGACCCTTTCAGATATCCAATCACATCTCAAACCCATCGCTGAAGAAGTTTTTAGAAGATATCAGCTGCAAGCTGCACAAGGTAGAACCATTAGTGTTAAAATAAAGTATGGAGATTTTAAGCAAATCACAAGAAGCAAATCACAAAAAGAAGTCATTCTAAATCTTTCAGAAATTCAAGTACTCATCAATTCTTTGCTTAACGAAGACTTGTTACACGAAGCAGGGATTCGACTGCTGGGAATAGGCATCTCAAATTTACAATTTAACAAAGTATTCAATCCTCAAATGAGTATTGAATTTTAATGGTTCTAGGCGGGCTAATCCGTCCTAAAGCAGCTCCCATCATCCATATTTATCTTTATTGAAAAAATGATTCAAATTGTAGTCTTTAATGCCTAATTTAGCCAAAAAAGACAATATGAGCACCTATAAAATATTGCTACATGCACATTCAGGATTTAGATGGCTGGCACTTCTGCTTCCTCTGATCATCTTGGTTAAGTCAATGATTGGATTTTATGGCAAAAAAGAATACCAAAAAATAGATCGCATTCTTGCTTCTTCTTTTGCAGGAACGGTTCATCTGATGCTCCTCCTTGGGATCTCTTTGTACTTCTTTTTCAGTCCCATCACACAAGCGGCTTTTGCCGATTTCGGTGCTGCTATGAAAGATCCCTCAATTCGCTTTTGGGCCGTTGAGCACATTTCTATCATGACCTTGGTCACCATAATTGTCACCATTGGGAGTGCCAAAACAAAGAAAGCCCTCTCAAGTGAAAGTAAATTCAAAAATCAATTGGTTTTCTTCGGTATCTCGTTGGCATTGATGCTCATCTCGATTCCCTGGGACCGCGTATAACACCTAAAGAATCCCTTTAGTAGATGGAAGTGTATCTAAAGCTCTTGGGTCCTTTCTTATGGCCATTTTGATGGCTTTTGCAAAAGCTTTGAAAATACTTTCAATCATGTGGTGCTCATTATCGCCAGCTACTTCAATATTTAGATTGCATTTGGAAGCATCTGAGAAAGATTTAAAAAAATGATGAATCATTTCCGTGGGGACTTCTCCTACCCTTTCTCTTTTAAAAATACCTTCCCATTCCATCCAAGGTCGACCGCCAAAGTCCACCGCCACTTGAGCCAATGCCTCATCCATAGGTAATAAAAATCCATATCTGTTGATTCCTTTTTTAGACCCCAAGGCTTTGACCATGGCTTCGCCCAAAGCCAAACCTGTATCTTCTATCGTATGGTGCTCATCTATATGTAAATCACCCGTTACTTGGATTTTTAAATCCATGCCACCATGCTTGCCCAGTTGGTCCAGCATATGATCAAAAAAATGCAAACCAGTACTTATGTCCGTTTGGCCAGTACCATCTAAATTTAATTCAATGCTGATATCTGTTTCATTGGTCTTTCTGATGACCTTTGATTTCCGCGAATTGACCACCAAAAACTCATAAATTTCTTTCCAAGACGTAGTGGCAAGAGCTACTCCTTGGTTTTTTTCATTACTTATATGAATTCCTTGGCAGCCCAAATGATCAGCCAATTCCATATCTGTTTTGCGATCACCAATGACATAAGATTTAGCTATATCGTAATTTCCCTTCAAATAAGCAGACAACATACCAATCCCTGGTTTTCGATTTTCATGATCGGAACTTTCATAATGTTCATCAATATGTACCCTATCAAAATGAATACCTTGAGAGCTTAAGGTACGGATGATCAGATTGTGGATGGGATAAAATCTCTTTTCTTGATGGCCCTCAGTACCCAAACCATCTTGATTAGAAACTAACACCAATAAAAAATGAGATTCCTGTTGGATCTTTCTTAAATAATAGAGCACATCAGGTAAAAAATGCAACTTCTCAATCTGATCTACAAACTCATCCTCCGTCTCTGAGACAATGGTTCCATCTCGGTCTATAAATAAAATAGGTCTCATATCTTTAGGTAATTATTCAGCGCCAGGATCAATTGCTTATTTTCAAATGCTGTGCCCACAGTAATTCGTATGCAATCTTCGCATAAAACTAAGCCTGATCTATCTCTTAAAATGATCTCATTGCGAATTAAATACTGAAAAACTTCTTGAACTTCCTTGAATTTAACTAGGAAAAAATTGGCTTCACTGGGATAGACTTTCAAAATAATGGGCAATTGATCAAGTGCTGACCCCAATTCCTTTTTCAATTCTTTTATTTCTTCAACAAATGATCGCATTTGATTCTCCTGCTTTAATGCCTTAAGCACGTGATTTTGAACCGGACCACTGATATTATAGGGTGGTTTGATCAAATTGAGTACATCAACTATCTTTGGATGACAAAATGCCATTCCCAATCGTAACGAAGCCAAGCCCCAAGCTTTACTCAGGGTTTGTAAAACTACTAAATGAGGAAAATTAGAGAGTACTTCAATCCAGGAAGGGGTGTCTGTAAAGTCGATGTAAGCCTCATCTATCACGATGATTCCTTTGAACACCGTCGCAAGGTCCAAAACATCTTGCGTCTTTATCAAATTTCCTGTTGGATTATTGGGAGAACAGATGAACATGATCTTAATTTGATCATTGAGCACTAATTTTATTTGGGCGATGTCCAATTGAAAATCAGGGGTTAATAAAACCTCGTTGACCCTTACATTATTAATATTTGCCGCCACTTTATACATCCCATAGGTGGGAGGAAATATCATCACCTCATCGCTCTCGGGTTCACAAAAGGCCCTGATCAATAGATCAATAGGTTCATCACTTCCATTACCCATAAAAATACATTCCGGGGCAATGCCTTTGATTGTACCCATGGCCCGCTTCAAGTAGCTTTGTCGAGGATCTGGATATCGATTCCATTTTTCAGAAATTACAGAGCCTAAGGCATTTTCATTTGCATCTAAAAAAATACCCTTGTGCCCCTTGAAATCATCTCTGGCTGAAGAATAAGGCGTGAAATCTTTTAAATGCTTTCTTAATAAACCCTCAATCCTACTCATTTCTCAAAAGATTCCAAACGTATAGTCACGGCTCTTTTATGACCCTCGAGTTGCTCGGCAGCAGCCATCACCTCTAGGGTGGGTCCTAAGGTTTTTAATCCTTTCTTTGTTATTTCTTGAAAAGTTATTTTTTTAACAAAACTATCTAATGAGACACCAGAATGAGATTTTGCCCATCCATTGGTCGGTAACGCATGATTCGTTCCTGAAGCATAATCCCCTGCTGATTCCGGAGTGTAAGGACCTATAAATACCGAACCGGCATTGTAGATTTTATCAATATACTTTTCTGGATTATTTATGTTTAAAATAAGATGCTCTGGTCCATAATAATTAATCGTTTTGATGATCTCTTTTTTTGAATTAACAATCATCACTACACTGTTCTTGAGCGATTCTTCAGCCAAATCTTTCCTAGGTAATTGGACTAATTGATCTTTTATCTCCAAAACAACCGCATCCGCAACCGACTGACTTTTGGTCACTAAAACAACTTGACTGTCATTCCCATGTTCGGCTTGTGAGATTAAATCTGCCGCAACGAAACTCACATTACTTTCCTCATCTGCGATCACCATAACCTCAGAGGGTCCTGCAGGCATATCAATAGAGACAACTATAGATAATAATTGCTTAGCAGTTGTTACATATTGATTACCCGGTCCAAAAATTTTATCCACCTTAGGAATGGTTTCAGTACCATAGGCCATGGCTGCGATGGCTTGCGCTCCCCCTAATTTTAAGACAGAGCGAATACCCAATAAATGAGCGGTATACAAGACGACTGGATTAATTTTACCCATTTTGTTTGTGGGTGAGGCGATCGTGATATTTTTACACCCAGCGATCAAAGCGGGAATACCCAACATCAAAACAGTAGAGAACAAGGGTGCCGTTCCCCCTGGTACATAGAGCCCAACATTTCGGATAGGTACTGATTTACGTTTACATATAACGCCTGGCATCGTCTCCACAGTCAGTGGTTGCTGCTGTTGTGCTTCATGAAATTTCCAAATATTTTTTTTAGCTACCTCTATCGCAACTTTAAGATTTGCGTTGACGTACTTTTCTGCATTCTTTAGTTCGTCTTCAGAGACCCATAATTCATCTAACTCCACTTGATCGTACTCGAGCACCAATTTTTTTAACGCTCTATCCCCTCCTCTTCGCACTTTCTCTAGGATAGGTAGCACGATTTTTTCGATCTTATCTGTATCCATCACAGGCCTTTTTAAAACCTCCCGTAATTGACTTTGGTTTACATAATGATAGATATTCATCAGCGAATCATTTTTTCTATGGGGACCACTAATACTCCTTCAGCTCCAGCATGTCTCAACTTTTCAATACTGTTCCAAAAATCGTCTTCGTTAAGTACAGAATGTATACTGCTCCAACCTTCAGCGGCCAACGGCAACACGGTTGGGCTTCTCATGCCTGGGATTAAAGCCAATATGCCTTTTAACTTTTCATTAGGTGCATTCATCAAAACATATTTATTGTTTTTACCAGCTAAAACTGCCTCAATTCTAAACAATAACTGCTCAATCAATTTGTTTTTTTCTTGGTCTAGATCCTTATTCCCAACCAATATAGCCTCTGAATATAGTACCGTTTCAACTTCCTTGAGTCCATTGCTGATCAAGGTGCTTCCGGTACTGACAATATCAAAAATCCCTGCCGAAAGACCAATTCCTGGCGCTATTTCTACAGAACCGCTAATTTTATGCACATCAGCTGATATATTTTGTTCATCTAAAAATTTTTTCAGAATAACCGGATATGAGGTAGCAATGCATTGATCTTTAAAATAGTCTAGCCCTTGGTATTCAACTTCTCTAGGTACCGCCAAGGACATCCGACATTTTGAAAATCCCAGTGCTTTGATCTCTATAATTTCCTTTCTTTCTTCCAAGAATATATTGCGACCAATGATGCCCAAATCGGCTATGCCATCAGCCACATAGCCTGGGATATCACTATTTCGAAGAAATAAAAACTCTACTGGGAAATTTGAGGCCAATGTCCTTAGTTTTCTCTGTCCATTACTGAATTTAATACCACTTTCTTTAAACAAAGCAAGCGAATCTTCACTCAGTCTTCCAGACTTTTGAATGGCAATTTTTAATTTAGGTTGTGGCATGGTTAACAAAGGATATACTAGCGTGCAAATCTCTAATAAAAAAATCAGTTATTGCATTACTCATAAACTATTTCAACAGAAGTCAGTTCTAAATTTGAGAAGAAAATGGTGACAACAATGAGTTGTTACTCATCCAACTGCACGGTAATGACGGGACACTTGGAGTTATTTGCTACATCTTCAGCAACACTTCGGTTGAAAAAATGACTCATCCCTTTTCTTTGGTGGGTGCCTAACATGATCATATCAGCTTCTATAAAGTCAGCGAAATCAACAATACCATCTTCTTCATTGTTGAAATTATGAATATCAATGGTGTAATTACTGATTATATTAGATTCTACAAATTCTGACATTTGTTTGATATCATGACGCGTATTTGTAAAACTCGCAGGTGTATTAATTTTTACGATACGTAATTTGGCTTGCATCAAATCTTGCACAAAACTAACTCTTTCAACGAGACGTGGATTCACCTCCTCAAAATTTGATGCAAATACAATATTTTTAATTTTTTCAATATGGATTTTATTTTTGATGGTAATTACGGGACATTGTGCATTACGAACTACTTTTTCTGCATTAGAACTCAAAAATAAATTCTCTAAGTCATCCAAGCTTGAGGTCCCCATAATGACTAAATTCACATCTTGACTGGCTACCTCGGTGGCCAAAGAAACATAAGGATTTCCTATCACTATTTTGAAGCTAACTGTCACTTTTGACATCACATTAGTTATGACTGCCCTTAACTTCAATTCGGTTTGTTGAATAAGTTTAGTCATAAATATATTTTCCAAAGGATCTATATTTGTGGCTCCCATGATTTTTAATCTACTCTCGGAAGGATGCTCAATCACATGAAACAATACAATTTCAGATGAAGCATGCCTTTCTGCAAGTTGTGTAGCAAAATCAAGCGCATTATCAGATGGCAAAGTAAAATCGAAAGGAACAAGTATTTTTTTCATGTTGTAGTGATCAAAAGTGATTAACAATCAATTTAAACAAAAAGACGCTTATTAATTATCAAATAAGCTAAAAAGTAAAAGTGTCAGTAATTTATGCCAAATCCCAAAAGTAATACAAAAAATAGGGTTGCAAAAGCTAATTTTTTTAACTCTGCATCTAGGCTGCTGTTTTCTTTTACCTGGACAGCTTTAAAATGATAGAAAAAAACAGGGATCAAGGCTAAAAAAGTATATCCAAAAAAGCTTGGCATTAAAATACTCACAAAAAAGATCGCGCTTATAAAGCTGCCTCCAATCAAAAATCCATGATAAATAATGGCCTTTTCTTTTCCTATTATGACAGGAATAGACCGCTTCCCTGCTTTTCGATCACTCGAAATATCTCTAATATTGTTTACATTTAGGACACCCACAGAAAGTAAACCACAACTTATGGCTGGTAACAAAAATATGATTTCTAGCTCTCGATTGAATAGATAATATCCTCCAAAAACACCTACCAATCCAAAAAAAACAAAAACAAATATGTCACCAAAACCAGAATATCCATAAGGATTTGACCCCATGGTGTATTTAATAGCTGCTGCTATCGCACCGATACCTAAAGTTAGAAAAAAGAGCAGGTTCAGCCAATGATCTTTAAAAACATAAACAATCAAGATGCACCCTGAAATAAAGGCAAAACATGCACAAAGAATGATCGCTATTTTCATCTGCTCACGTGTAATGGCTCCAGATTGCACTGACCTTTGGGGCCCGCCTCTATCCGGACCATCTACCCCTGAAAGGGCATCTCCATAATCATTGGCTAAATTGGATAATACTTGAAGGAATAAAGTGGTAAATAAACTTAAAACAAGAATTAATACTTGAAAATGGCCAGAATAATAGGCCAAAAAAGCAGCCATGAGTATTGATGAAAAAGCCAACGGTAAGGTACGCAAACGAAAGGCTTTTATCCATGTATTCATCTCGATCATCACATGCGATTAGGTACCTCTATTCCCAATAAATTCATCGAACGACGAATCACCTTTGCCGTCAATCTTGAGAGGCTTATTCTGAAAGTCACAAGAGGGTCATCAGGCTCATTGAATATAGAAAGTTCTTGATAAAAGCCATTATAGTCCTTGGCCAAATCATACACGTATTGCGCCAACAATGCCGGTGAGTAATCTCGTGCGGCCTGAACAATAACCTCTTCAAACCTCACTAAGTGAGCCAGTAGTATTTGTTCCCTCGGGTGCATATTCTGGATCGGCGACAATGCTTCGTTGATACCATCAGTAGAAGCCCTTCTCAGTATAGCCGAAATACGTGCATGGGTATACTGAACGAATGGACCCGTATGACCTTGAAATTCGATAGATTCCTTAGGGTCGAACAACATCCTTTTTTTAGGGTCTACCTTGAGTAAAAAAAATTTCAGTGCCCCCAATCCTACCATCCTAAATAAGTTTTTCGATTCATTCTCTGTGAGTCCTTCAATTTTTCCTAACTCAAGGGTATGTTTAGCCGCTGTTGTAAACATCTCATCCATCAACTCGTCTGCATCTACAACGGTTCCTTCTCTTGACTTCATCTTGCCACTAGGGAGGTCTACCATACCATAAGATAGATGGTACAACCCTTCTCCATATGGCCGACCCATTTTTTTCATAATGGCAAAAAGAACATTAAAATGATAGTCCTGCTCGTTTCCGACAACATATACAGATTGATCCATAGGAAAGTCCTCATACTTAAAATCACAGGTTCCGATGTCTTGGGTAATATATACCGAAGTACCATCCGATCTCATTACCAGCTTCTCGTCAAGACCTTCCTCCTTAAGATCTATCCACACCGACCCATCTTCACGCTGATAGAAGACCTGCTTCTTAAGCCCCTCCTCAATGATGTCTTTACCTAGGAGATAGGTTTCTGACTCTTTATAAATGGCATCAAACTCAATGCCCATGGTTTGGTATGTCGTCTCAAAGCCTGCATAAACCCAAGCATTCATGTTGTTCCACAGGGTCATGACTTCAGCATCTTTTTGCTCCCATTTTTGAAGCATCTCTTGGGCTTCAACCAAAATCGGGGCCTTTTTTTTAGCCTCCTCTTCAGAAACTCCTTGCCCTACCAAAGTCGCTATTTCCTCCTTATAATATTTATCAAAGAGTACATAATATTTTCCGGCTAAATGGTCTCCCTTAAGTTGAGCGGTCTCCGGAGTCTCTCCCTTACCCCATCTTTGATAGGCAAGCATCGATTTGCATATGTGAATGCCGCGATCGTTGACCAGATTTGTTCTTTTCACTTGATATCCTGCGGCTTCAATAATCCTGGACATCGCATCTCCGAGAAAATTATTCCTCAAGTGCCCTAGATGCAAGGGTTTATTGGTATTTGGGGAAGAAAATTCGACCATCACTTTCTTACCATTGGCAGCCAGTTGTCCCCAATGTTCATTTTTCAGCATGTCATCAAGGCAGGAGATCCAAACAGGTGTACCAATTTCTAAATTCAAAAATCCTTTGACGACATTGTAATCCTTAATCATGCCACTGCGAGATTTCAAATAATCACCAATCGCGATCGCTGTAGCTTCAGGGGACTTTTTACTTGCTTTTAAAAAGGGGAAAACCACAAAGGTATGGGTACCCTCAAATTCTTTCCGAGTAGGCTGCAAAAATAGTTGAGCTGAATCTAGCTCAATCTCAAAAATTGATTTAAATGCGTTTTTGATATGTAGCTTTATGTCCTCTTCTAATTTCATGTTTTTTTTGTAGGTAAGAAAATCTCAGCCATCATACAACGGGCACTGCCACCGCCAAGCATCTCAATAGTGGTTAAATTACTGTGCAATAGGGTTCCATGTTTTTCAAGTTGTTGCTTTTGCTGAGCATTCAAGGATTGAAAAGCACGCGTTGACATAACCAAAAAACATGCATTATTTTTATTTTTAACCTGAAGCATGTTTCCTGCATAATTATTTAATTGATCCTCAGAAATCAGTATAATTTCTTTGGACTGATTTATAAATGAGGCTAGTACTCGTTCGCGTTCGATCAGGTCATCAATAGCTTCAGCACAAATCAATACAAAACGATCCCCTATCGACATCATCACGTTGGTGTGATAGATCGGTAGTCTTTGGCCATCCACATTATGATAAGCTGTAAAACTAATAACCGAATAAGCGGTTAATTTTTCAAAAGCAAGAATAACCTCTTGCTCCGTTCTATCCGAATAAGAAGCATAAGCGATATGGTTTACCCGATCTAATATCAAACTGCCAGTTCCTTCAAGGAATTTATGGTGCAATTCGAAAGATAATAAATCTTCAAATACTTCTGTAATTTTGAAATCACTGCCCAGCGCATCAATCAGGTCAGATCTTCTTTCCAGTCTTCTATTATTGGCAAACATGGGATATAATATCACCGATCCATTTTGATGAAAAGAAACCCAATTATTAGGAAAGATACTATCAGGTGTCGAAGGATCTTGGGTATCCTCAAAAACATGAACTTCAATGGAAGCCTCACGTAATTTTTGAACAAAATCATCAAACTCTTGGAGGGCTTTTGTTTGAATCGATGCGGCCGTCAATTCGGTATCAACCTGAAAATAATTATTTAACGAGGTCTCCTTATTTTTAGAGAAAGCCACTGGACGGATCATCATCAATTGCTGAGTAATCTGATCAGGCATAGCTTCTTCTCAAGGGCAATGTAGCACATCTTAATAAGCCTTCCATCTTGGCCGTTTCCGAAAAAGGAATTTCCTCAACAATAAACTTCCAATCTCTTAATTGCTGATTCAATCGCTCAAATTTTAATTCACTCACAATTACCTCAGGAGAAATACTAAATATATTAGAGTTCATATCATACATTTCTTCCTGATTGATTTCTAAAATGTTTTCGGGCTTAAAAAAATTAATGATCCATTCGGCATCACTTTGATTTTTAAATCCCGCTTTATGAATGATGGCTTTATTTTTACCTATAGGCTGAAAACAACAATCCAAGTGAAGGGCATTGTCATAAGGATTGTGATCTGATTTTTTTAGCTCAAATGGTTTAACCTTCCATGATTTAAAATGCTCAATTAAAAAGTCAACCCCTGCTTCATTGGTTCTGCTCACTATATAGTTATCAAAGTCTTCTTTTTTAGAATAACCTACAAACAAATGATCTCTATAAGGCATTACGTCTCCACCTTCTATTCTTGAGCTTCCCCCCACTTTAAGTAGTTTGTTTGCGTCTATTTGATCTATGATAAAATGGATGCCTTTCTGTTCTTCTGAACGTTTATCTAGAATCTGTGGCAATAAAAACTGATCCCCAATAACCATTCCGATGTCTCGAGAAAATATTTGATTCACGGACTTAAATACTTCGGGACGATATACCTTCACATCGTAGCCCATTAAGACATGATAAAAAGCGTCTAATTCTTTCTTGATGGCTTCCTCCAAAGGGTACGTACCATTTTTTACATTTAGCAATGTTTTTGGATCATAGATATCTTCTCTTTTGGGTATTCCTCCAAAACTTTCGGGAGATCCCAATACCACCTCTAAAAGAGGAGAACATTCATCAAGAACTTCTAATGTTATCATATGAGTCTTAGCAAAACTCAAATGTAATCAGATGATACTTACAAAAAGAAAGTCATTTGGAATTAATTAGTTCATTTAAAAACACAAGCAGGCAAAAAACACTTAGAAAAGTTAAAAATTTACGCAGATCTTCTAAGAAAATATCAAAAAATGAAAAAGGCAAAAAGAAAAACAAAATGAAATATAATAAAAAAATTTTAACAAAAAAAAAGATAAAAAAAAAAAAAATAAAAAAACTTAATAAAAAAAAAAAAAAAAAAA
>ENA-OSJC01000452-OSJC01000452.1-marine-metagenome-genome-assembly--contig:-NODE-452-length-40249-cov-5.276337_pt1 | contig 40249 bp, 35 predicted proteins | sample MGYA00237885_ERZ534234 | MGnify/ENA primary metagenome ERZ534234 (study PRJEB26413, sample SAMN06343907) | marine metagenome | isolation source: coastal waters | place: Atlantic Ocean: West Antarctic... | reverse complement strand
CATCTAATGGAAGCTTAACTGGAGTTAGACTAAGTGTATCCGCACGTAAGGAAATTTTTCTTCTAAATTCATCTTCATAAGATAATGATGTCAAATACATAACAGGCTTATTGTAGAGTATTGCAAAATTCACGGAATTACTTGCATGCAATAAAACAAGTTGTGCATTTGATACTAATTCAATAGTTTGTCCATAAATGATTTTTCTACCATTAAAAAAGTCTTTAACACTGCCATAATTTGATTTTGGATGTGCGGCAACTACAACCTTGAAACCAGTCTCATGCTCTAAAAAATCAAAAAAATTATTCAACTCAGTAAAGTAAAGTTTTTCATTACAAAAAGTATCAATGCCAGAGTGTTCATGATCTGGATGATGTGTTACAGCCTCATCCAGAAATAAAATATATTTTGAGTCAAATAGATTAATTTTTTCATTTTTCTCATTTTTTATGAATGTATCAAAATCGAAAGAATGGGACTTAATAAGATTAAATTTATCTGAAATATTAAAAATATTTGGAATTTGATTAAAATGCTTAACTCCAATTGATACAACAAAATCTGCTTCGATTTTTTGATATATATGATAAGTAATTAGAGACTTGATTTTTCTATAAATCTTGTTGATTAATTTAAAATTAAGATTATTAATAACTATCTTAGTTATATTTTTTTGAGGCTCAAGCTGAGGTAAATAAGCTCCTTGAAAAAAACCTAAAGGAATTTTTTTTATATTTATTTCTCTATATAAAAAATAATTTTGTGGACTAATAGAAGATATTGACATTACTACATCATCTAAAGTCAGTTTTGATAATAGAGAAAAAACCTGTTGTTTACTTGAAATTAGATTCATTGAAATTAAATTAGATGTGCTAGAGTATTGATTAGCAAAATAATATGCAGGATTAAGGAGTGGCGAAAGAAGCCATATTTCAACAATGAATCCTCTACTAGTAAGAAGGTCAACTCCAAATCTACTAAAGTCTCTATCCGTAAATATAAACTCAACAGGAAAAATAATTCTTTTTGAGCTTTTCAAAATCTAAAAAAGCCTTGTATCCAGAAATTTAGAAGTAGCTGATACTAATAATTTATCTGAAATATGATTGTCAAAAATTTTATTATTTAAGTACAGGTATCTTATTATTTCTTTATTAATTTCAGTTTCATTAAGCTCATATTGAAAAAAATACTCTCTAAACCAAGTTCGGCAGTCATTTTTATTCTCAATATATATATTTTTTTGATTAACCATCTTATTAGTTGTCTCTCTAGAATATCCAAAAATTTTCATTTCTGCATCACAAAGATCTTCTATTAATTGGATATCTTTTTTTGTCAAGATACCTTTCCATTTATCTTTATTTTTATTATTAATAGTACCTCTCTTTGATTTATTATAAGATGAATTTTGAGACCAAGGCACACCTGCTCCATCAACATATTTATTTGGATTAATCATATCAACCTCATAATCTACCCCTATGAAGTTAGATATTTCTTTCATAAATATCTCTGGATTGTCGATTAAGTCCTCATATTTAAAGATCTGTAAATTTTCTTTATCTATATTTTGTAACATATATTCAATAGATTTTCTCCATTGCCTTACAACATATAATAGTGGATAATTTTTCCTTGGAACTGTCTGAGATGCATATATTGCTCTTGGATCCCTCACAATACAAATTATCTTACTATTTGGAAAAGCTTTAATTGTCGGCGCAATAAATAACTCTGAAAATGTACATTTAAAACCAACAAATCTGGTTGAATCTTTTCCGTATGCTTTATAGATTAGTGAAACTAATTCACTGAATAAATCCTTATAATTACTTGAATTTAGTGAAGACAGAATAGGTAGTAATTTTTCTGAATCTCTACCAACATAGTTTTTAATTAGAGTAATTATTTCCTTAAGTGATGTATTCTTAATTTTCGTATCAAAAGAACTATTTAAAATAAGTTTATCTAGAGCTAAATATTCACTCCAAAAATTATCACTCACAGGGGCGTTATGATCAAATTTAGGGATTTTTTCACTATAAATTTCATTTCTATATGATTTAAAAAATTGAAAATATGGATCTGAAGCGATCATAATTTGAGAATGCGTGCTCAAAGCTCTAGCCATCATGGTTGTTGACGATCTAAACATACCAAATATAAATAGGCTATTGTAGGATGTTTTCATCAATCATTACAACTCAGGAAGCGCTGTAGCATCAAAACGATTTAAATTAAATCTATCAAAATCACCTTCATTAACTTTTGGAATGGTGTTGTAACACGATGAATACCCAAGATTTTTAAGAATAGAAATAGCATGAATATTTTTTTTACTATTGTCACCTCCAAAAGGATGGGCATAAGTATTAATTTCATTATTTAAAATAGAAGAAAGTTCAAAATGAGATTTTTCAATATCATGCTGTAATTCATCAAAACTCATGAACTCATAAGCCTTGTGTATGCATCCATGATTACCAATTGTATGACCACGATCTTGGATTAATTTCAAATCATCAAAATTCATGAACCAATATTCAACCATTTCACTTTCATTAAAAAAAATACTCATTAAACTTAGCAAGCTTTCTTTCAAGTTATAAGAATTTGAATTTGAGTTTAAGTTTAAATAATAATTAACAATGTATTTTAAATAAGCACGACTAGCATCTTTTTCATAGTCATACATACCTATAGCGATTTTTGCGATTTTTTTGTCATACCTTGATTTAATTACTCCCTTCTCAAATAGATGATCTAAAACTTCATCAGGTCGAAAATAACAAAGAACAAGATGCAATAATTGTGCAATTGGCATAACTTTTTTAATTAAAACATCGGATAAAACAAAAAAGCAAGCTTTAGAGTCATTTTTGTCCAAAATTCTAACAGCATTTCTAATTTGATCTTTTGTTCCATCATCAAATGTTATTATGCATTTAGGCTTTGCTGTTTTAAATATTTTTGGATCTGTAAGATCATGATTAAGTAATTTTGGATCTATAACTTCAAAATTCTTTTTCAACCATTTTAATTGTATTTCAAATTCCTTTTCCCATATTGGGAAAATACCATCAAATTTATCTTCTTTTTCATTAAGAACATAGTGGTACATCACGCTGTAAATTTTCATTTTTTATAAGCTCAATCTTAACAAAATATTAAATTTTTTTTTGTATTTCATTCAGTATTTTCATTAGAATTAAAGCTGTATTCTCTAGATCTTTTTTGCTTGTTTTAACCATAATTGGAAGTGCAACACATCTTTCAATTATATTAGTAGAAACCTCTAAAGATTTATCAAAATCTATTTTGCTCATTTCTATCTGAACAAGCATGTGATCCCAGTATTTTGCATAATGCCACTCTATAGCATCAGGCAAGTTTTTAGTTCCAAGCTTATTGTCTTGAATTCTAGCAACAAATTCATCTGCGATACTTTTGGAATCAAATTGAACTATTAAGGTATCACACAATGGATTACATTTACTAGGTATTGTTCTCAACTTTCCACACTTAATACCACTGAAAGCATTCTCAATAATAGAGTAATTTTCTCGATTCTTTTCAACAATATAATCTATTTTCTCTAATTGTACCTTGGCAATCACAGCTTGAATTTCAGTCATCCGGTAATTAAATCCATAATTACGATGCGTATCTCTCCCTCTAGGTAAATTTGGATTATTCATATGTCCATGATCATGATACTCCTTAGCTAACAAATACAATTCTTCATTATTTGTAGTAATCATGCCGCCTTCACCAGCAATTATTGTTTTTCCTGAATCGAAGCTCCAAGCAGAAATATCAACCTGTGCCCCTAGTTTTTCATCACCCCACTCTGCTCCAAGTGATTCACATGCATCATCTAATATTGGAATTTTATGTCTTTTTGCTATCGCAATAATTTTATCTTGTTGAGTTGCAACTCCTAACATGTGAACTGGAATTATAGCTTTAGTTTTTTTGGTAATTGCAGATTCAAGTTCTGCTGGATTCATATTTAGTGTATTGTCAATATTTACAAACACAGGCTTAGCGCCAATATCAATAATTGCTTCAGCAGTTGCAATAAAAGTAAATGATTGTGTGATAACTTCGTCTCCAGGCTTAACCCCAAGAACTATTAAAGCAACCTTTAATGCAGCAGTGCCAGAAGAAACTGCTTGGGCATATTTAACCCCAAGAAAATTTGCAAATTTTTTCTCAAACTCTCTAACGTGATACCTATTATTGCGCATATTATCAAAACTATGGGCTAGCAAAACCCCTCCATCATCAAAAAGCTCATTAACTGCTTCACGCTCTTCTTTTCCAATCAACTCAAATCCAGGCACTTTTGTCTCCTTTAAAACTTATTAAAATTTTTTGATTTAGCTAGTAAAAAAATACTTTTTTCATTGTAGATTAATTGAGTCTCTATATTGAAGTATAAATTAACTGCAGATAGTAAATCTTGTTTATTCTTAACGTAGCCAATTGGATTTTTAGGAATATACAGAGAAATATAAATATACTCTGACATGTTTGAAAACTCTTCTAATTGCTCTTTATAAAGCTCAATGTATGACAAAACCTCTAAACAAACAATCAAGTTATATTTTTGCTTCCATAATTTATTTGAAATATGAATAAAGTCAACTTTGTGTCCATAAATATCAATTGCTTTGCTGATAGCATTTTGGGATATGTCAACTCCCAAAACTACATTATTATCTTTTTTTAGTGTGTGTGTAAAAACACCCTTGCCACAACCATAGTCTAAAATGCTTGACCAATTCCTTCCATCCAAGACAACAGAGTGAATTTTTTTTGGCATATTTTTTAAATCAGAAGCAAACCAAGGATCACTCGTCTCATTTTTATACATTTGATCAAACTTACCAACGAATTTTCTTTCTTTATTATTAAACACATACTTATGATATTCCACTTATCAATTCCTTATTATTTTTTAAAATTATTAACAATGAACTTATTTGCAAACATATCAGCAATTAAGACAACTGAAGAGTGAATATTACTAGCTGCATAACGATCAAATATACTAGCATCACACACAAATAAACCCTTACTATTTTTCACTTCAAAATTTGAATTAAGAGCATTATTTGTCCCACCAATTAAATGATGGCCACTAAAAATATTATCATAAATATATTTTTCTGGGTTCTTTCGAATAATGCCTTCATCTTCTATTATGTGAATATGATTATTTAATGGTTTCGATTTGAGTAGTTTTAAAGAAAATTCCAAAGCAATTTTTAACAACTCAATATCAGACTTTTCAGATAAAAATTTTGGATTAACCGAATTACCGTCACCTTCAATATTAAACACTCCTCTTGATTTTGGATTTATCGAAGTTATTGATAATGAAAAACCTGGACTACTGCTTGAAAAAAAATTTCCGTCACTACCATGACGTCCTGTTTCGCTGAATTGGACTATTTGGATCCTTGTATCAATCTTTCCATCTTTATCAAGATCTAAGTGAACTGCAGATGTTGCGCCCGTCCCCTTTATTAAAGAAGACTGCCCAGTAAAATGTTTAGTAAATAGTGCTATTTTCTGATAAAAACTATTTGAAATCTCATTTAAAGACCCAATATTTTTATTAGTTAAAACATTTACTCTAAGGTTCGTATGGTCCTGAATGTCAATTCCAAAAACAACATCCTTAAGTGCATTTCCATTTGCTTTATTTATGGTTAATTGCTCTCTCACTAAAAAATCACAAGTCCCTATAACCCCTCCAGATAAAACAACATAGTCTGAAAGAATTTTTCTTCTATTAGTCTTGACTCCTACAACTTGAGAGCCATTGAATACTAATCCTTCAGCCTGCTCTCCTATGGAGCATTCGAATAAATTCTTTTCAATTAGAGATAAAACTGATGTTCGGAAAAATTTTCTAACAGTATTAAAAATAGGTCCACAAGCCTCTTTATTCGAATAATTCATATCTCCTGACAGTATGCCAATCGAATTCAAAGATTTATGGAATGCATTATCAATAATATTTTGAGGAGCTGGCGCCAAATTAATTTTATTGTTTTGTTTTATATCTAATGTATAAATCTTCTTATAACTTTTAGCCAAATCATCATAATTTAGATTAAATTTTTTAAGTATTGAAGACCAACTTGCTTTATTACCAAGCATATGAACACAGCCATTTATCAGAGACGCGCCTCCAAGTACATTTGATTCAAAAAAGGGAATATGACGTCCGTCTGCGAGCACAAAATCTCTTTTGGACATATATTTTAATTTTTTACTCCTAAACAATAAACCTATAAGAAGTGGCATCTTGTACCAAAGAGGATACTTTTTATACTCACTTTTTTCAATAACAATAACATCAAAGAAATCTTGAATATTATTAGCTATTGTCATGCCAGCAGTTCCGCCCCCAATTATTACTACTTTTTGTTTTTTTCTATTCATCAATTAATCTAGACATATGCATTGCTCTTGCCCATTCAAGGTCAAAGGGTGTATCAATATCAATCGAATTGAATTGATCAGTTAAAAATATTTCTGGGTCATCTCCTATTAAATCTCTAGTTTCTATGAAATGTTTGGTTTCACTTATGTATATTCCACCATCTATAAAAAATACATCTGAAATGGGCTGTAATTTATATTCGTCTATGCAAGAAACTAATTTCTTAAACTTCCCATCTGAGCCCTTTAAAATAAAATCTACAGGGTGTTGGAGAGGATTGCTAACTGAAACTAATGTTTTTTTGCTTGACTCAATATGCTTTTCAATTGCCAACTCAATATCTTTTGCATTTCTAAATGGAGAGGTTGGCTGCAACAAAAGAATGTTATCAGGGAGCTCTTTAAATTTAAATTCGTACCAATCCAGCAAGTGTTGAATTACATCTGAAGTTTTCGTAGTATCTGAAGAGAGATTTTTAGGTCTTATGAATGGAATATCTAATTCAAGTTTTTTAGAAAGATTAATTTCATCATCATCTGTACTTACAAATATATTTTGAGTTGGAATAGAAGAAATAGTAGCTTCTATCGTAAACTGAATCATTGGCTTTCCTCCAATATCCTCAAGATGCTTCCGAGGAATTCTTTGGAGCCTTTACGAGCTAAAATAATTACTAAAAATGAATTTTTTTGATGCATTAAAATATTTTATGAAATTCAGCATTAGCCTGATCATATTCAGATTTTACTCCAATATCTAGCCAATATTCTTGCAAAGGAAAGGCTGCAGTATTCTCATCTAAAGATATTACTCTTTCAAATAATGAGGTCATATCAAAAAATTGATTATCTGGAATCAAATCAATACATTCTGGCTCTAGTAGGTAAATCCCTGCATTGACAATGAAGCTATGAACTGGCTTTTCTTCAATCAAGGTAATTTTTTTATTATCTAACGTAATTACTCCAAATGGAACCTTAAAATCATATTCCCTTACACACATAGTTGCTTTCGAGTTTTCATTTTCATGAAAATCAAGCATATTTTCAAAATTTACATTAGTAAGAAGGTCGCCATTCATTACAAAAAATGGCTTATCTAAAATTTGTTTTATTAAAGTTAATGCCCCTGCAGTTCCCATTCTATGATTCTCAATAACGTAATCAATATCTGCTCCAAACTGGCTGCCATCTCCAAAAAATTCTTGTATTTTATGTGACTTATATCCTGAGCACATTGTAATATTAGTAAACCCATTTTTTACAAAGCTTTCAACAATAGTTTGCAATATGGGCTTACCACCAACATGTAGCATCGGTTTTGGCATATCTTCTGTTAAGGGCCTCAAGCGCTTACCTAAACCTCCAACCATTAAAAAAACTTTGTTACTCCTATTTTTTGGCAAAATGAAATTATTTAGTACGTATAAATCAATGACATTATTTTTTTCATTAATTATTGGTATTTGATCTACTCTATGTCTATGACAAAGGTTCAACAATTCTTCCTTAGTGCAGCCAATCTTTGCTGCAATTGGATTCTTAGAATAAATTTTTTCAATTGATCCACTTAAATTTTCTTTTTTTAATATAGATTTACGTATATCTCCATCGCTTACAGTGCCTAATAACTGTCCATCATTATTTAATACTAATGCAATTTTAACTCCACCAGTATCAATAGCATTTAAGGCCTCCTTAATAGTAGAATTCTCTTTGATAAAAATTTTTGATAGGTTTTTCATAGTTTAAATTCCTTAATAGTATTAATAATATGGTTAAACTCTAAATTTGTATATGCTGTTGATAACGGTATAGTTGTCAAAATTCCATGCAATTTATTATTATTAATATTTCCAGGCCAATAAATAGGCAAATAAATATTTTTATTTGAGAGGTAATTCATGAAAGCATCCCTTTCTTTCAATCTAAATGGAAAAAAAGTAAAGTATTCAAAAACTCCATCAAATTGAGCTTCTGGGAATAATTTAGCTAAAACATCAAATCTTTTCTTAGATTGTTCCTGATTATCATTCTTATTACAAACATGATATATTGACTCAGAGGACATTCGATGAATAGAGCGCTGACTATTTAATTTAATTTCGCCTTTCTTAAATAGAGTCAAGTAATCAGCCTCTCTCCCAATATTATTTTGAATAAACTCATGTTTTACATTTTTTGCTTGGCGTTTATCACAAACAAACTTGGAGTCTAGGTTTTCAATTAAGTGGTCTTCTATTAATAAATTAGTTTTAATTAAACTTCCATCACAAACATTCAACACTTTTCTATAACTATTAAATCCAAACCAATTTTTATAATTTGATTTATTATGAAAATTTGAAAAAAAAACATTATCCTCAATAATCGTTTTACCAATTAACTCGTTTTTATCAAGATGATGGTAAATTCCAAAATAATTAATTAAGTAAAGAACATCATATTCTTTGTTTAACATAGAGCTTCGATCTATCTTTAGATCACTAGTTATTATATAGAATTCATAATCAACTCCCTCTTGGATGAGAACATCCTCAATAATTCCACATAAAAAATTTGGCAATAGAAATTTGCTTTGGGCGTAACCACTTCTAATAAATAATCTTAATGAAGATCTTCCACTATCAGTAAACAGGATAGTATTATCATTTTGTAATTGCTCCAGCTCTCCTCCAATGGGTCTCATTAGTAGTCCACAAATTCCTTAAATGTTAGTTGATTAAGGCTAACATCTTTGAGCACATTTTTAATTTTTGCTGATCCACCGCCAGTACCATATGGATTTTGAATATTCTTTAATTTAGATTGGAATTCATCCGAATAAAGCTTTCCAAACGCTTCAGTCAGGCTTGATTTTTCAGGCATACAGTCGATAACACTTGCCGCCCTCTCTCGTCCCAGTTGACGATTTCCAATATTAATTGATCCAATATTAAAACTAGGGGCTTCTACCAATCCACTTGATGTATTTCCTACAACTGCATCTACATATCTTAGAGCGGATAAATATCTTATTTGACCTAAAGAATCAAAAAGCATGAAATGGTTATTTTTACTTGCATATTTCTTTAATATAGAATTAATAAGTCTACCTCCACTATCTGAGTTTGACTTTGTTATTATTACACTTGTATCATTTAATTCTGAAAGAAAGTCTAATATACAAATAACATCATTTTTAACCTTATCTGGAAGCTCTAGCGTAACAGAATGATATGTAAACAAAATACTTTTATCCTTTAGTGTCCAGTTTATTGATTCTTCAAAATCAGGTTTTTTTAGCAAAGGAAGTTTATATATATTATCTAGACCAGATTCACCAAAATTAAATACTCGTTCAGGCGCCTCCCCCATTTGAATTACTCTTTTCCTGTAAGTCTCTGTAGACACAAAGTGAAGATGGCTCATTTTTGTTATTGAATGCCTAATAGCATCATCAATTGCTCCAAGAGTTAGTTCACCACCACTAATATGCGCAATAGCTATATTTAAAACCATAGCGGCACTTACTGCAGAAAAGATTTCTGTTCTATCGCCTAATACAACAACAATATCAGGGTTTAAATCATAAAAAACCTCTGAAAACGATATTTGTGCTAAGCCCATTGATTTAGAGACACCAATTGGAGTATCTGATGAAAGTAACATCTCAATTTTCCTATCAATAACAAAGCCATCTTTTTCAATTTTCTGGTAAGTGCAGCCAAATTCTGGAGATAGGTGCATACCGGTTACAACAGTTTGCAATGTCAGGTATTTATCTTGATCAATCTCTTTCATTAGCCAATATAACAAGCCATATTCAGATCTAGATCCTGTAACAATACATATTTTTCTCATGCTAGTCACAATCTTATAGTTTCATCAATTTTATAATCATTATTTGCCTGTAAGCCTAATACCCTCATCCACATACTGGCTGGTAAACCGTCAAATGTTCTTTTTGTACCTAGATTTTTTTTTGTATATAAATCACCTTTATTTATAGGCTGAATAGCAACAATCGACTTTCTAACTACTGTTTTATTTTTTTCTTCACTAGGCTTAGCCATCTTAACTCCATCACCTAATGCCTCTTCAATGTTTCTAATTGCAGAAACCATCGCTTTTAGCTCATCTGGTTCAAGAGATGACATGTGATCAGGGCCATGCATATCTCTTGAAAGGGTAAAGTGCTTTTCTATTACACTTGCGCCCAAGGCAACTGCTGCAACAGAAACTTCAATTCCCATTGTATGATCGCTATAGCCAACAGAAGTATTAAAAGTATCACGCAAGGTCTTGATTGCCTTAAGATTAACATCACTCATTGGAGTTGGATACATAGTTGTCGCATGAAGCAGGGTGATATCACTTCGAACTATGACATCTGACTCTAGAGAATGTAAGGCAGAATTTATTTCATCTAAATTTCCCATGCCTGTTGATAAAATAATTTTCTTTTTAAATCTTGCTATATGCCTCAAAAAAGGGATATTTGTCAGCTCACCAGATCCAATTTTAAAAATTTCTTGGAGAGGCAATAAGAAGTTTGCACTTTCAACCTCATCAGGTGTTGACATAAACATTACACCTAAACTATCACAATAACTTTTTAACTCCAAAAATTCAGAATATGAAAGCTCTAATCGTTTGAGCATATCAAATTGTGATTCTACTATTCCAGTATTTTCTGCTTGATACTTTGCTTGACAAGCATCCTTTGAAACAAGAAGCTCAGTTCTCCACGTTTGAAATTTGACTGCATCAACACCAGCTTTTGATGCTTCATCAACAAGTCTTTTAGCAAGTGTTATATCTCCATTATGGTTAACACCTGCCTCTGCAATAATAAAAGTATTCATGAACCATTTAGCCTGTATCTTAAAAAATAAGAGGGCCCATGTTTAACCTGCTCTTCTAAAATTCTATTGTATTGATTATAGACGTCTTGATTATAAATATTACCGCCAATGTAGAATTTTTTAGTTTGCTTTGAAAACTTTTTCTTGAATTGTAGTAAAGTATCTTTATCAGATGAAGTGCTTCCACCGCCCAGAATAAAGTATTCCTTTCCTAGTTTTTTAGCTTCTTCAAATAATTCGTCTAGCAAATAATAATTTGCATTATATTGGCGCATTTTATAATTATTTGCATTTAAGTGATAGTGAGCAAAAATATCGCTAAACATAATAAGTGAAGAAGATATAGTCTGCCCCTCTATTGATACACTAAATAATGTAGCTAATGATTTTTGTGTGATATTTTGATAATATTCTTTACTAAAGTAATAAAAATCTAGAGCATTATTTTTTCGCATTGTTTCATTGTATAAACTAGAAAATCCATCTAAATTATCATTCATCTGAAAACTCAGTTGCTTTTCACAATGTCTTAATAAATTTCTGGTTTTTTTAGAGTAAGTTGACCATCGCTCATCTCTCGTTAAACTAAGATCTATATAAACTATATCTCTGTTATGATCACAAAAACTTAAAAAATCTTTATTATTTAGAGGGAAATCATTAAAGGGGTGAAACCTTATAAACTCAGCAATTATTTTCTCATCTATACATCTTTCTTTATAAGCATTTAAGGCATGTTCTATGAATTTTTTATCTTTACTATTTGTATAGTACCCTCCATATCCATAGGCTGTCTCTAAATCAAAGTACTCTTCTTCTAAAATTATATTTCCAATCTGATTAATTGGCCGCTTAATAGCAATATTATAAAAAAAATTATCATTTTCTTTATAATTAAACTCAAAGATTGACTGTCCTTTTTCTAGGTATAAGGCAAGATAATCCCTTTGATAATAAACATCATTTAATAAATTATTCAATTTCTCTATATATTTTTAACATTTCATCGTATTTTTTTTCAGGAACTAGCCTGTATTTCTTGTTATTGACCAAAACCATTGGATGCTTTAAGATTTTAGGCCAATTAAATGCTCTCATTTTTTTTTCAAAATCAACGGTTGCAGGAAGATTTTCATTAAGTACAGCAAATTTCTTGAGATCTTTTCTCTTAATTGGCAAAACTTTATTATGATTCAAGAAACTTTTAGGAGTAAGTTTTGTTAGAAATAGGTAGTCAAAAAAATCATAAAGCCCTTCCAATGCATTGATAACAACACTCTTATCTATTTCTTCAGATGAAAGTCCTTCAGGAATATCATATAAAATCTGTTTAATAATATTTCCTGTATCCAAGCCTTCGTCAACATAATGGTATGTGAAGCCCCACATTGGCTTATCTTCATGCAAAATGTGATATGCAGGAACAGCACTGCCCTTGTACCATTCAATAGGTGCTCCATGGAAGTTTATTACTCCATTTTTAAATGGAGTAATATGCTCTTGCCTTAAAATATGGAAATTACTAAAACTTAGTCCTAAGTCATATTTATACCCAACTACTTCAGAAGGATCATAAGCAATACTAATTCTATTAGCGGCACAAACCTTCTCCATAGGATTAATCTGGCCTTCCTCAAAGAAAGGATTATTGCTGTTATTACAAATAACAACTAAATGCACTTTAAAGTTTTTATACCTTAAAATTTTTTCCAGAAATAAAACGCCAATGGGACCGCTTGAAAATACTACTATATTTTTTTTTGTCATATAAATTACATGCTAAATTTATAACTAAATTACATGCTAGATTTGCAACTAAATTACAACACTACTTGGAATATTAACGACTCTATCTTCAAGCCATTCTGCATTTTTTAAATCGCCCTTCTGACAATCTATAAACATAGGCAATTTGCTCATAAGAGTCCATATTGGTCTTGTCATAATCCCTGCTTTATTTGTAGCCTCTAAAAATGAATTTCTTTTCTCTAAATCATCAAGCACAAGTGCATTAAGCCAGTGGTTTGATTTTGCGCCTACAATTTCTTTAACAAGATTATATTTGCTGCTTTTAAAAAAATCTTGATAAAGATTAAACAGCACATGTTTTTTCTCTAAAAAAAAATCTAATTGCTCCATTTGAGCGACTAATAAAGCTGCATTAATATTAGGCATACGATAATTATAACCCACTTGGTCATGATTAAAAGCCCACTTATGTGGAACTTTAGCAGTTGTGGTTAAGTGCTTAGCTTTTTTAGCTAAAATCTCATCATCTGTAACAATACATCCCCCACCACCTGAAGTAATGATTTTATTACCATTAAAACTCATTACACCCATAACACCATAAGTGCTCATATGTTTATCTTTATATATACTCCCAAGACTCTCCGCAGCATCTTCAATCAAAGAAACATGGTATTTATCACAAATGGCTTTAATTTCTTTAACTCTGCAAGGATTACCAAATGTATGCATAGGTATACATGCTTTAATAATTTTTCCAGTCAATTTATTTACACACTGTTGCTTCTTAACTGTAGTATTTTTCTTTAGAAAATTTTCCAATGCTATTGGGGACATGCCCATGGTATCTATATCAACATCTACAAAAATAGGCTGCGCTCCACAATACCTAATTGCATTACAGGTAGCAACAAAAGTGAGTGGCTGCGTGATGACTTCATGGCCATTTTCAACCCCTTCAATTAATAACGAGATATGCAGTGCAGAAGTTCCACTTCCTGTTGCAATAGCATATTTAGCTCCAGTATATTTAGCAATACCATCTTCAAATATATCTACAAATTTACCAACAGATGATACAAATGTCGAGTCTATACATTCATTTAGGTATTTCTTTTCATTACCAATAAATCTAGGCTCATGCAAAGGAATAAATGAATCTGTTTTATATATAGATCTAACGAAATCAACTAAATCTTGATTTAGCATACTAATTTTGACGCTCATGAGGAATATTATAATATTTTTGGTCTTCTGGATCTTGAATAACCCCCTCCTGCACCATACGCATAACCTCCTTTATACCATCTGGAACACGCATACTTATCTGAAATCCAAGCTCTCTTTTAATTTTATCACTATTAACACGATAGTCTCTTGGATCATCATTTTTATCAACATATTTGATCTTAGCTTCCGGTAAAACTTTTTTTATTTCATCAATAAGCATTTGTTTAGTGTAGTTTTCTTTTGTATCACCAACATTAAATACATTATAAGCAACTTTTTTAGAGGGTGATTTCAGAACCGTAATAAATGCATTTGAAAAGTCTTTTACATGACAATAAGGCCTCCAAAATTGTTCCCCAAAAATTACAAGCTCTCTTCCAAGTGCAAGATCTTTTGTAAACTCATTTACAGTTAAATCAAACCTCATTCTTGGAGAAAGACCATACACAGTAGAGAATCTCAAAGAAGTTGGAGAAAAATCATCAAACTTTATCATCTCCTTGAGTATATATTTTTCAAACTTAACTTTTAATTCAGCATAAAGTGAAACTGGAGCAAGTTTTGAATCCTCATCAACATATGATTCTGGATCTTCCATCTTGCCGTAATTACTGCAAGTAGATGCAAAAATGAATTTAGATACTCCAACTTCTTTACACTTGTCTAAAAGCCACTTAGTGGACTCCCAATTAGTTTTAATTGCAAGCTCTGAATGTAATTTGCAAGCAGGGTCTCCAACAATAGCAGCTAAGTGTATAACTGCGTCAAATTTATTATCAATTAGAACATTATTAAATCTGTCCCAATCATTAATGTCACACTTAATAAATGTGAAATTATCCTTATGCCAAATATCTAATAATGACTCACCACCAAACATTAAATTATCTACACAAGTTACAGAATATCCTTGAGAAAGAAGCTCTCTTAACAAGCCAGACCCTACATAACCAGCACCACCAGTAACTAAAACATGCTCCATACTGAGCTCCTTATTTAAAATGATTTAATAATGAAGGATATATTTTAATCCAACCTTCCTTAACTATACAAGTATCTTAAGAATTCACCAGCTTTTGAAAAATAATGCTAGTATTGATCAATTCATCATAAGAGCCACTATCAACAATACTGCCTTTATCCATGACATGTATGATGTCACAATTTCTTATTGATGAGAGCCTATGTGAAATCATAATAATTGTCTTTTTATGAGAAAGATTATTTACAGCCTCCATTACTATTTTTTCTGTAATACTATCCAAAGCACTTGTAGCCTCATCAAAAACAATAACGCTAGGGTTTTTATAAAGAGCCCTAGCAATTCCTATTCTTTGAATTTGTCCACCACTTAATTTAGACCCTCTTTCACCGACGACTGTTTGGTAACCCTCTTGCAATTGCTCAATAAACTCAGAAATACCTGCAATTCTGCATACAAATTTAATATCTTCAATGGCAATATTCTCATCTGTTGCAGCAAATGCAATATTTCTAGCAATTGTATTATCCAATAGAAATATATCTTGTGGAACATAGCCTATATTCCTTTGCCATAGAGCTATATTTTCTTCACCAAGATTAACTCCATCAACTGAAAGGCTTCCCGAACTTGGGGTAATTAAACCTAGCATTAAGTCTACTAATGTTGTTTTTCCAGATCCAGTTTCTCCCACAATACCAACAGTGGTATTTGAGGCAATATTTACGCTAATGTTAGATAAGGACTCTTTCTTTGAATTTAAATATTTGAAACTTACATTATTTAAAACTAATAATGATTTATATTCAAGAAAATCTTTATCACTTAAATCTTTAAACAAAATCTCATGATCGTCCTTAATATCTGTGACCAATAAATTAAAAGCTGGAAGTGTGTACTTTATTTGTGAAATACTATGATAAATTTGTTGAAGTGCTGGAGCCAATCGGTAAGAAGCTAAAGCAAAAATGGAGATTAATGGAATCACCTCTTCTACTCTTTCACCTTGATAAATAAAATAAATAATAATTCCAACTATGCCAGAAAAAGATATTGTTTCAACTAAGTATCTCGGCATTTGCGTAATCAAAGAATTTTGAGTTGCATACTTTGCATGAAGTTTAGATGGAATAGAATATTGCTTTATAAATTCAGGCTCATTTCCATTTAATTTCAAATTTTTAATTCCACTTAATACCTCTGAAATAAACTTATACCTCTCCGAATCTACTTTTGTAAATGATATTCCAATCTGTATTAGATAACTTCTCATAAATTTATACATTAACAAATATAAACCACCTAAGATAAAGATAGAGGCAAAGGTAATGATTGGATTAACCACAATTAATAAGATCAGAATAAATGTTACTATTATTAACTTAACAATCAATAATAGTAATGGCAGCATGACACCACTTACACCACGAAAAACCTCAGAAAGAATATTTTTTTCAAGGGTTGAGCTGTTATTATTTAAAAAGAACTCATATGAATTAGACAGATATGACTTCAATAACTTTACAGATAAAACGTGTGATTGATGATTTGCAAATGATGTTAACTTCCAAACCGTTAAAGCCGCTATAAAGTTTGAAATAACTAATAGTGATATAACTAGGACTCCCAGAATTACAAGAAAGTCATTAGTACTTGCAAAGCCAAAATAATTATAAACATTATTTAAATAAATATTATTTTGTATAATTTCAGGTGAGCTTACAACAGCCATAAACGGTGCTATAGAAGCAATTCCAGCAATTTCAAATACTCCAGTTATGATGAAGAAAAGAAACAAGAATTTTAACTTTCTTTTCTCTTTAGTACTGAGTAAACTAAAAATATTTTTAATTAAATTACTTTTCATTTAATTCTATTTTATTATCTAATTTTTTTAAGCAAGATGCTTTAGGGTGGGTTTCATCATAAAACTCATCTTTTGTACATTGTAAAACATTTGGGTCATATGAACCTATAACATTAACTTGCAGAAGTTTTGCTAAATCATATATTTTAGTAGTAACCTTATCTATTGTTTTTAAAATTGGCTGGCTCTCATTACTAATGACTGAATGATGGTAAGGTATCAATACAAAAAATACCTCAATATTATTTTTTTGTAAATACTTAACTAATTCAATAAAAAAACCAACTGCATAATCTTGAAAATAAGACCCTTCCACTAACTTATAATCATTAAGGCCATCAAGATTTTCTAGTTTTATTTCTGCCTCTTTTATCACTTGTGATGAATACACTAGACTCCCATCTGGCATTATTACGTCGTAAGGTAAGCCCTTTTCAAACTCAAACTGTGGCGCCTCCATAATCTCTTTTGAAAAATTAGGCTCAATTATTTCATTTAAAGAACGATAAAAATACTCAAGATTAAATAAATTAAAGAAAATTGAGATAAACTCACCCTTATACTGACTCTTTTCAACATTTTCTGAATTATTTAACAAATTAATCATAGATAAATAATCTTTCTTATATTGCACATATCTCTTATCTCTTCCAAAATTTAATGACCATAGGTCAATTCCAAAAATAACTTTCTTAGGCTTAAACTCATTATTCAATATCATATTTGAAATTGCTAAATAGTCTTCCAGTGATGCACCAGAAACTCCAAAATTTTTAATTGACTTACAATAACTAGATAACGATTTATTGTTTCTTAATAAGCTCATTTGTTTAACATGACTACTTCCAATAATGGCACAATCATAGTTGACTGGATAAATAGCAAACTCTCTAACAATATCACGCTCATTAAATATGTTTTCAGGCCTAAATACACCATACTTAGATTCAACTGCAAGTCTCACAAACTCTTTTGATGTTTGATTTTGAGTGCTAAAATTATATTTCTGATAAATACTACCTGGATCAACAAAAAAATTTGTTATAGCAATTAAAAAAGCCATAATAAAACTTACCAGTAAAACCTTTCTTAAGTATGATTTAAAAAACATATATTTTTAAAATTGGAAATAGAGAAATTCACTTTCTCCAGAAATATTTAGAATTGATAAAACAAAGATAACTGCTGTAAATAAAGCCCAAGTCTTTATGGGCCTCCATTGCAAATAGTTATTTCTAGATGATACAATCTCCCCAATGTAAGACTCAAGTGCAGGCTTATACTTTTTCATTATTTGTAAAGTATTGGGCAAAGCTAAAGAGATAAATAAGAGAAGCAAAATCCAAATTGCTGCCTTGAAATTACTATCATATAGTCCATTAATAAAAATTTCATTAGAAAACCAATGTTTAATCATATGTATATTTTGTGGAAGTACAATTTCATCAAAACTAATCATTGCATTAATGATTATTTGTGCACCCTCAAAACTTTCTGCTCTAAATAAAACCCATCCAAATACGACACATATGAATGTAATAGACCAGCCCATCAAAAGAGAAAATTTTGAATTTTCAAATATAGAAAAATTAAAAAATTTGGCTTTTGATTTACTCCAAAGATTAAAAAATACAATATAGAATCCATGCATAAAGCCAAATATTATAAAATTCCATCCAGCACCATGCCAAAGACCAATCCAAAAGAATGAAAAAATAATTGGAATTATTACAGTTAAAATATAAATACGTATTACACCGTATTCCTTATTTATTGCGAACCTTGTCAAAGACAGGCTAACAGGATCCCATAGGTAATCTCTAATTAACCTTGATAAAGTAATATGCCATCTTTTCCAAAAATCTGAAATATTTGTAGCTTTATAAGGAGAATTAAAATTGATTGGAAGGCGAATACCAAACATCCTTGCAAGGCCAATCGCCATATCTGAATATCCAGAAAAATCAAAATATAATTGGAATGTGTATGCAAGAGCTCCACTCCATGCTTCAAAAAATGTAATAGCTACTCCCGCTTCAGCAGCATCAAAAATAGGCGAGGCATAAATTGAAATTCCATCCGCAAGAATAACTTTTTTAAATAATCCTAAGCAGAATATCGTCAATCCAATTGCAATATTTTTTGACTTTAAGGTATTTACAGTAGTTCTAATAAACTGTGGCAATATTTCTTTATGATGCACGATAGGTCCAGCTATCAACTGGGGGAAGAAAGTTACAAAAAGACAATAATGTAAAAAGCTATACTCTCTTGTTTCATTATAATAAGCATCAACTAAATATGATATTTGCTGAAATGTAAAAAAAGAAATTCCTAATGGCAAGATAATTTCATTTAATATTAAATTATTATCAGTGACTGCATTTAAATTATCAATAAAAAAATTAGCATATTTAAAATAGCCAAGTATAGATAAATTAGTTGCAACACCTATTATCAATATAATTTTATTGAGAGAGGCATTATTAGAGTTTTTTCCAAGATGAATTCCAATAATAAAATTAAATATTGTAGAAAAAACTAATAGACCAAGATATGCTGGATTCCACCATCCATAAAAAAATAGTGATGCGGCAACTAACCAAAAAATTGAAAAGCTATGGTGTCCTCGGTTTTGAATTAAGTAAAAACCTAATAAAGTAACTGGCAAGAATGCAAATATAAATATATATGAATTAAATAACATTTTTTACTTCAAAAAAAATTATTCTACTTTATTAGAAATCCAATTACACAAATCACCGACATTCTTCCATGATTTTATATCTTTAAGTGTAATTCTTACTTTAAAGTATTTTTCTATAGCCACTACAAGATGCATATTATTCAAAGAATCCCACTTATCAATATCATTCGAAGTAGTAGTTTTATCAAGCAAGATAGTTTTATCCTGAAAAACCTCTATGAATATATTATTAACAATTACTAATGTATCTTTGTTCATGTTTTCCTTTTAATTTAACTAGAATGATTATTAATTCTTTCTGACAATTCAGTAAGAAATTTTGCCGCTACTTTACCTTCTGTAACTCTATGATCAATTGACAATGTTAAAGTAAATCTATTAAGAGCAATATCAATAGCGGATACTCCAAGTATTGCAGACTGCATATTATTTATTAATGGAATAAAATGACTAACTCCATATTGTGATAAATCAGTTATGGTGAAGGTTGACTCAGTAATATTTTCAATAGTCAGAGTTTTTCTCAAATAACTATAAACACCCTCAGAAATAGAATCTTTAATCTCATCTAAGCTCAAATTATTACAATTTCTAATGTTATATATTTTAAGCCCATCATCAATATCAAGAGCTACTCCAACATTAATGTCAAGATATTGATTAACTCCGTCAACATTGAAGTAAGAATTTAATTCTGGATAATTTACCAATAATTTAGATACCTCATTAACAATTATTGGAAGATATGAATTGTTAGTATTTGCAAACATGGCACTATTATCCTTCATTTTAATAGCATCAACATTTATAGCAAGTGTACTCACTAAGCCCGAAGAATTAACATTAGACAATGCTTTTATTTCAGCTTTTTTTGATTTACTAATTGGCTTTAAAACTGTCTCTAGAGAGCTAGCTTGAGTCTTTTCATTAGAAATACTGGTTAAAGGTTTTTCAATTGAATTTTCTTGCAGAAGATCTTTAAGTGTAATAAATTTTTTGTCAATATTTGATATGTCAATATTATTTTCGTTGATATAAGATTCTGCTGCAGCTGAAATTACTTTATTACCTTCATCAATCTTTATCTCCTCACTAGAATCACCTTTATCATCAAAAGGTGTGTCATGAATTAATGCAACTACAGATCCAACTTTAATATATTCTCCGACCTTAACTTTAAACTCCACAAATCCATCTGAAGTGGATTCAATAGCAATTGCTGTCTTTGAAGTTTCAATTTCAAGCAATTCATCGTTTTCATTAACTTTATCATTGTTTGAGAAATAGAGATTTTTAACTTCAACCTCATCATCAAGATCAGATTTTGGTGAAATAATTTCACAAATTACGCTCATAAAAGGACTCCTAAAGAAATATCTTTAACTAAAGTAGTATTTGGCAAGACATAATTTTCTAATGTCCTAGAAGATGGAATTGGAAGTGATAATGCTCCAACTCTTTTTGCAAGCTTAATTTCGATATTTGGATAACTTGATATCTGAGCTATAATCTCTGAACCTATACCAAATTCTTTACTTCCTTCTTCTACAACCACTATCCGTTTTGTTCTCTTGACAGAATTTACGACTTCGGTGACATCTAATGGAGAAATTTTTGATAATATTATTACCTCTGGTATTAAATCAATCTCTCTAAAAATAGCTCCAACACTTTCAATTACATCATGAGTAATCCCCCCATATGACACTATAGTAAGCTCAGGAATAACATCCAAGGGACTACATTTAACAACTGGATAAAGATCATCTGACTGCTCAATTGAATAATGATCAATATTTGCAGCACCAATAAGCCTTCCATAATCAAGCTTATTTTCAATTACAATTGTTGGATGTTTCTGATTTGCATAAATATTTTTATATATTATTTTTGGATCAATTAAATTATTAAGAGCTATAACTGTAACATTATCAATTCCCATAATGAACTTATCCAGAGTCTGAGAATGAGTTGGCCCATAACCCCTTCCTCCACCCATTGGGGTTCTTATTACAATAGGGCAACTAACTTGTTTGTTATACATATGATGAAATTTTGATGCGTGATTTATTATTTGATCTAGCGCAAGCAATATAAAATCTCCAAACATAAGCTCAAGGTATGGCTTCATTCCTTTTAGTGCCAAACCATTGGCGATTCCAGTTATAGCGGCCTCACTAATTGGCGTACTAAAAACTTTATTTGGAAATGTTGTAGAAAGATCTTTAGCAACTTTAAAAGCCCCTCCATATGGAGATAAAACATCCTCACCAATGAAAATTACATTTTTATCTTTTTTCATAATTTCATGAAAAAAGGAGTTTATCTGATTAACAACTCTTTCTTTTTTTGGGACAATTGGTTTATATAATATTTCTCTAGAATCTGGAATGGTATCAACATATTTTTTTGGAGGCAATTCCCCCTCATCACTTAATTCTTTAATATAAGATGATATCTCACTATCTATTTTTATAGACATAGAACTATAAATATCAGGGTTTTCTTTAAAAAAAATATTTAATGGATCTTTTTTTGAATACTTATCCACTTCAGAAGTATCTCTATTATCATCACTTTTAGAGTGGTGATTAAGCCTGTAAGTGTCAACAAGATGAAAAACTGGGCCAATTTTCCTAGAGTATTCAACAGATTTTTGCGCGTTTAAAAATAAATTATCTATATCCCAAGTATTAGAGTGAAATGTCTTTATTCCAAATGACTCTGGTCTCTTAAGAATTGAACCAGCAAGACTATTTTCAATTTTAGTAGATTGAGCATACATATTATTTTCACAAACAAAATGAAGTGGTAAGTTTAATAAGGAAGCAATATTCATTGTTTCATAAACTACTCCCTCTCCTAAAGTACCATCACCAATAAAAACAATAACAATTCTATTTTTCTGATTTTGCTTTTCAGCTAAAGCCATACCAGCTGAAATAGGAACAATTCCACCTTGTATACCATTTGAGAAAAAAGATTCTTTGTGAAGATGCTGGCTTGATCCAATACCACCACAAACACCTGATTCTTTTCCCATTAGCTCTGCAATCAATCCTCTTACATCTCCAGTGCTTTCAATATAGTGACCATGGCATCTATGATTTGAGAAAATAGTATCATCTTTTTTAATGGCCTCCTTAAATGCTATTGCTGAAAATTCTTGCCCATTACATGTATGAATAGTCCCATTAAGCTCACCTTTAGTGAATAGCTCAAGTAATGCATCTTCAGTTTTTCTAATTCGAAGTGCTCTTTCGTAAATATTTTGATTTTTACTTATTTGCTCTGACACTAAATTTTTTTTCTCTAGTTAAAAATGAATTTAAACAAAAATTTTATATTAAAAATAAAAAAATTTTCTTTTTATAATCGTCCGTCTGTTTCTTCTTTAGTAAAAATATATTTTACGTCAAAAATAAGATGTTCTTTATCTCCATATTTACGGATCTCATTAATACCTATATCGTAAAATTCTTTATGGGAAACAGCTAAAATAATTGCCTGATATTTAGCCTTTAAAGGATACTCTATCATTTTTATTCCATATTCATTTGAGACATCACTTGAGTCGACCCAGGGATCGTAAACATCGACATTACATCTATGTTCTTCTAATTCTCTTACTATATCTATAACTCTAGTATTTCTAATATCTGTGCAGTTTTCTTTGAATGCAAAACCCATTATTAACACATTTGAATCTACAATATTTATTCTCTTATTAGACATTAATTTTGTTACTTTTCCTGCAATATGAATACCCATATTATCATTCAATCTTCTGCCTGCAAGAATTACCTCTGGATCGTAACCAACTTCTAACGCTTTATATGTTAAATAATAAGGATCTACGCCTAAACAATGGCCACCAACTAGTCCAGGACTAAAAGGTAAAAAATTCCATTTAGTACCTGCAGCAACTAAAACCTCCTCAGTATCTATATCAAGTTTATCAAAAATTAATGCAAACTCATTGATTAAGGCAATATTTAAATCCCGCTGGGTATTTTCAATTACTTTTGCAGCCTCTGCAACTTTAATACTAGTTACTTTATGTGTTCCAGCAACAATTATTTCTGAATACAAGTCATCTACAAAATCAGCTACTTGGGGAGTAGAGCCTGACGTGATTTTTTTAATTGAAGTTAAGCTTCTTTCTTTATCGCCAGGATTTATTCTTTCTGGAGAGTAGCCACAATAAAAATCTTTATTAAATATCAATCCTGAATAACTCTCTAAGATTGGAACACATACCTCCTCTGTTGCACCAGGATATACAGTTGATTCAAAAATCACAATATCATCTTTAGTAAGATTTTTACCAACAATCTGACTTGAGCTTATCAAAGGATCAAAATTAGGCTCTTTATTTTTATCAATTGGAGTAGGAACAGAAATAATAAAAATAGAACAATTTTTAATATCATCAGAGTTGCATGTGAAACGTAAATTAGTTACATTTTTGAGATCGTGATTATTAACTTCAAGTGTTGAATCATTACCATTTTTTAGCTCATTAATCCTTTTTTTATTTGTATCAAAACCAATTACCTGGTACTTCTCTCCAAAAGCAATTGCAAGAGGAAGTCCAACATAACCTAAACCTAAAATAGCTATTCTATTATTCATCATAATTATTAATTTTATTAGCGTCTTCTTTTAAGATATTAATCTCTTCTTAAAGTAATTTATACTCTTTCATTTTAATTTTTAAAAATGAAAGAGTAAGTCTTATTTTTTTGTTCAATTCCTTTAGTAGTAAGTATATATAAATAAACTTTTTTACTAGGATTATTACTAAAGTTCATCAATTTAACCCATCCCTTTTAAGTCAATTTTCTCACGCAGTAATTTATTTTTCCAATACTAACTCCCATTTCTTTAGAAAGCTCTCTTTGAGTATATTTAGGGTTTTGTTCTATTTTACGTACAAGTCAAGATATATATGTTTTTTATTCATTAGTTTCAAATTATTTTTATAGATGCAGGCAACCAACTTCATTACTGTAAAAAATAAAAAATGTTTAGCAGTATTAGGTTAAAGCTTAAATACTAACACGTATATTTTTATTATTTAACAGATGAACATACTTTACTAATGTTTTTTGGGTAATTTATTATTAATCCAAGTTTCTTACTTTTATTAAAATAAATCACTAAATTAACAAACTTAGTTGAAGTTTCTCCTCCTTTTTGTGTTTCTTATTTATGTTTAATTGATGATGCTCTATAATTAAACAAAATTAAATAAAACTAATATGCATTCTAATATTGATTTTAACTACAAAACTATTCTTATAACTGGTGGTGCAGGCTTTATAGGAAGTAATTTAGCTCATTATTTTCAAAAAAACTTTCCAAAAGCAATTATTATTATTTTTGATTGTTTTAGAAATCAACAAACTTTTCATAATGGAAATCTTAAAAGCTTTGGTCATTTCAAAAATTTAATTGGTTTTAGTGGGAATATCATTTGTGGAGATTTAAATAATAAAAAAGATCTAGACTTATTAAATAACTACAAATTTGACTATATCTTTCACCATGCTGCGATTTCAGATACTAGAATTTATGATCAGGAAATAGTAATGAAAACCAATGTTAATTCTTTTTATGACATTCTAAAAATTGCCAATAAAGACAATGCTATCTTAGTATATGCAAGTTCGGCTGCCACATATGGAAGAATGCCTTCGCCCCAGACTATAGGAATTGAAGACCCCGAAAATCCTTATGGATTTAGTAAATTATTAATGGATCATATTGCTCATCAATATCTTTTCAATAATCCAGACATGACTATTCTTGGCTTAAGATTTTTCAACGTATATGGTCCTAGGGAATTTTATAAAGCTAAAACATCTTCAATGATAATTCAGCTGGGCCATCAAATCTTAGATGGAAACTCACCCCGTTTATTTCAAAATTCAAAAAAAATATTTCGTGATTTTATTTATATAGAAGACGTTATCCAAGCGAATATTAAAGCGTGCAACGCTAAATTAAGCGGAACTTACAATATTGGTACTGGCGTATCAAGATCTTTTCAAGAAATTTCAGATATCTTACAAAAAGAATTAAATACTGATTTTAGTACGGAGTATTTTACTAATCCCTTTAGTGATTATCAAATGCATACTCAAGCAGATATTTCTTCTTCAAAGAAAAACCTAGGTTTTGAGCCAAAATTTACTTTAGAACAAGGAATACAAGCCTATATTCCTGAAATTAGGCGACTTTATGGAAGTAATTCTTCATGATTAATTTACAAGATATTAATCCAAAAATTCTTGTTATTGGTGATCTTATAGTTGATCATTATCTTTGGGGCTCATGTGAGCGCGTATCGCCAGAGGCCCCAGTCCAAATAGTTAATGTTGATAATGAAAGTACATTACTTGGAGGTGCTGGAAATGTTATTAATAATTTAAGTACACTTGGTGCAAAGGTAGATGTAGTTAGCGTTATTGGTGAATGTGAAGCATCTAAAGAGATAAAAAAATTATTGTCTGAAATTAAAATTGACACTCAATATTTAATTACTCAAAAAGATAGAATTACTAGTAAGAAAAGTCGAATAATTGCTACAAATCAACAAGTAGTTCGATATGATCGTGAGATAACTGATGAAATTAGTGTTGAATCGCAAGAATCTATAATTGATATCTTTTCATCCATTGTTAATAATTATGACGTAATACTTATGTCTGACTATGGAAAAGGTGTGCTAACTAATAACCTAACTCAATCTTTAATTACTATTGCAAATACAAATAACAAGAAACTATTGGTTGACCCTAAAGGTCTGGATTATTCAAAATATAAAGGTGCTTACTTACTAACGCCAAATAAAAAAGAGGCAAGTGAAGCAGCAAGAGTGGATATTAAAGATGAAGATAGTCTATATAAAGCCATCAAAAACCTTAAAGAGCAATGTAATCTAGCAGTTTCAATTATTACTCTAAGTGACCAAGGTATTGCTGTTTTTGATAGTAAGTTACGCATTCACCCTACCGCTACAAGAGAAGTATTTGATGTTACTGGTGCTGGTGATACTATACTATCTGCTCTAGGTTTTGCACTATCCTGCAACATTAAAATTGATGAAGCAATTAAATTTGCGAATCTAGCTGCTGGTGTAACAGTTGGGAAAATTGGCTCAGCGACTGCAACGATAAATGAAATAATTGAACATGAATCTAGCCTAAAACAATCTAATGGTAATAATCATATTAAAACTTTTGATGAAATATCTTCTATTGTTGGTGAATTAAAAAATAAAAAGAAGAAGATTGTATTTACAAATGGATGTTTTGATCTTCTGCATATTGGCCATATAAAATACTTAGAGAAAGCCAAAAGCTTTGGTGATACTTTAATTATAGGCCTTAACTCTGATGATTCAATTCGAAGACTTAAAGGTGAAAACCGGCCAATCAATATTCAAAATGATCGAGGATATATTTTAGGCTCACTCGAAGTAGTCGATTATTTAGTAATCTTTGATGAAGATACCCCTCTTGAATTAATTAAGCTAATTGAGCCAGATGTTTTAGTTAAGGGCGGAGATTATGAAGGTCAAGTCGTCGTAGGTCAAGATATTGCAAAAGAATTAAAGCTAGTAAATTTTATTGAAGGCAAAAGTACTACTAAAACTATTGGAAAGATTAAAAAATTATGAAAGATACTATTAATAATGAATTTAACGAGCATATCAAAGCCGCAAATTTACTCAATAATTTAACTAGTGTAGTAGCAAGCTCCGCCCAGTTTTGCATTGATTGCTTAAAGAATGGTGGGAAGATTTTAATATTGGGTAATGGTGGAAGTGCCGCAGATGCTCAACATATTGCTGCAGAATTAGTTGGTAGATACAAAACCAATCGCAAAGGCTTGCCAGCTATTGCAATAACTACAGACAGCTCAATACTGACCTCAATTGCTAATGACTTTGGCTATAAACATGTATTTGATCGCCAAATTGAAGCATTGGCAAATGAGGGTGATGTAGTAATTGGAATAAGTACAAGTGGGAGAAGCGACAACGTACTGAGTGCCCTTAAAATCTCCTCTAAATTAAAATGTATTACTATTGGCTTGAGTGGCAAAGATGGAGGAGAAATGAATACATTATGTAATATTAACATAGTAGTGCCCTCTGAAGACACTCCTCGAATTCAAGAAATGCACATCGTTATTGCTCATACAATCTGTCACCTGATTGACCTTGAATTTAAATCTTAACTAAGCCTTTTAACTTCTTGCAAAACATCTGATGCTTTAACTTGCCTCATACAATTATGATGCTTAAGAGGACAATCCCGTTTCATGCATGGTTGACATTCTAGATTTTTTTTAACTATTATGCTTTTTTCATTCATCCACTGAGATGTTTCTTTATCATTAGTTGGGCCAAAAATTGCAACTGTTGGAACTTGAAAAGCTGCTGCTAAATGCATCGGACCACTATCACCAGTAATAAGTAAATCCAGATTAGAAATTTCATAAATTAGCTTTTTAATTGATGTTTTACCTGCTATATTTTGATAATTCTTAACTCCATACTCAATCAAATATTTCTCAATATCTGCAGCGATATCTTTTTCTCCTGGACCACCAAGAATAATAATATCATACTGAATAGATAAGTTACTAGCTAAATCAGCAAACTCTTGAGGATACCAGCGTTTTGCGCTCCCATAAGATGCGCCTGGATTAATACCCAGTAATTTATTTTTTTTACCTTTGATTTTCACTTCCGTATGTAATATTAATTTGTTCGCAATAGAGTTAATTTTTAAACTATCATTAATAAAATTATTATATTTTTCTACTTGGTGGCCTTTGTTATATATATTTTTATCAAATTGAAAATTACTTTTGGATGAAATAACAAATTTAATAAACTTTGAACGAATTGAGTTTCTAAAAGAAAAATACATATCAAACTCACCAAAAAATTTTATAGTTTTATATAAAGTAAAGTAATTTTTCTTAAAAACATATGTTTTTACTACTTTTGGATGATTTTTTAAAACTTCAATTGCATTATTTGAGCCTATTAAAGTTATTTCTGAATTATTAAAAAAAATCATCATATTTTCAATAGCAGGGGTCGTCATTACTGTATCGCCAAGCCATGTAGGGAGTTCGATAAGAATCTTCATCTAAGAAGCTTATAGTGCTTTTTACTTAACTCTAAACCAAAATAATTTTCTAACTTAATCATTAATCTATGTTTTTTTTGCTTTGTAGTTAATTGATAGCTAGGACTAGCAATATAAACTCCATCTTCTTTGGGTAGCCAACTTTTGATAACTTTAGGGTGTGTCCCATAAAATTCTTGAATAATTTCTTGATCCATTTGAGAATAGTTAATTATTACAGGCTTTTCACCCCAATATTTTTGAACTTTACTACTTTTAAGATTCATCTGTTCTTCACTTCGCACCCAGCCATAATGATAACAAGAAACTCCTACATGTTTAGCTTTTGGATACCTACCTCTTTTATTTGACTCTAAAACAAGCCAAAAAAGTCCATCTGGAGCATAAGATCTTATTGAATTTTTAATAATTCTTGCTTCTGAACGATACCAACCAGGTGAATTAAGTACGCTATTGGCATTACCATAAAAGTGTTTAAAGTCAAAAACAAGAGCTTCAACACTTGAGTCATTTAAATGCAATTCCATAGATTTTTTTATTTTTTCTAAATCTTTCTCATGATAGACTTCATCAGCTTCAATATAAAAAGCCCAGTCTCCTCCACAATTAAACTGGCTAATCATTTTCTGCTGGCCATAAACATACCCTCGATCACTCATCTCATCATTCCATTTAGATTGAATAATGCGAATTTTTTGATCTTTAATGGAGCGAATGAGCTCCAATGTGTTATCTTCACTTTCACCAACATTAATTACAAACTCATCAACTATTGGAAGAATAGATTTGATAGACTGTAAAAATGGATAGCCAAGAATTTGTCCATTTTTAATAAATGTAAAGGCGCTAACTTTCATTGTGCTCTATTGAATTAATTCCATTTTCACACCATTGAATACCAGTATTTATAGCATTTTTTAACATTGCATCATTAATTTCTAATGATATCCTAGAATTTTCATTGTGCCATAAATGAAATTGAATAGCATTAAAACGAATATTTTTTCGTTTAATTCCACTATTTTTTAAACGAACTACAAACTCACTATCTTCTCTCCCCCAGCCCTCAAAATCATTATTAAAACCATTTATATTAAAACAATCTCGCCTATAAAAAGACATATTGCAAGACCTAATTCCTTTTAAGTTATTCTCTTTTGTTAGAAATATTTTTGATAAAAAATTTGAATGTATAGAATTTTTCCTATTTTTCACACCACCTGTAAAAAATGAAATATTAATTTTTTTATCTATCAATATTTTTCTTGATTTTTTTTTCGATAGTAGAACTCTAGAACCCTGGATAAAATACCCTGGCTCAGAATTATTAATATGATCTTGTAAAAAATTATTGTGAAGTATCATATCCCCATCAATCAAAACAATATAATCACCAGATGATTTAAATATAGCCTTGTTTCTTGATCTTGAAGCTCTAAATCCAATATCTTCCTGCCATGAATGAATAATATTCAGATTTAAATCTTTCTTAAGGCTATTAATTAAATTCTTTGTGTCTTTAGTACTTCCATCATCCGCAATAATAACCTCATAAGGAAGAATAGTTTGACATTTTATGCTTTCAAATACCAATAATAGTGACTCAGGCCAATTATAGGTAGTGATAATTAAAGTAAGTTTCATCAGCTAATGAGTTATTAGATAAAATAGGAAGGAATTATAAGTCATTTATCCTTTTAAAGATTTATATGGAAGAACAATCATCTACTGTTATTTTACTTATACTATGAAAATTTCTGTTTATATTATTGCTTTTAACGAAGTTGAGAAAATTAAAGACTGTATTAATAGTGTCTTATGGGCTGATGAAATTATAGTTGCAGATTCTCACAGTACAGATGGCACCAGTGAAATAGCTACTGAATTAGGTGCAAAAGTCATTCATATACCTTTTGATGGATATGGGAATTTAAGAAATCAAGCTATTAGCTATTGTAATGGAGATTGGATTTTTAGTCTTGATTCAGACGAGAGATGCACAATTGAAGTGCGTGATGAAATTATTAAACTCATTGAAAATGCGCCATTAGACATATATCGAGTTCCAAGAAAGAATTTTTTTATGGGCAGATGGATTAAGCATTCAGGGTGGTATCCAAATTTTAGGCAACCCCAACTTTTTAAAAAGGGAAAAATGAGTTATACCAAGGAGCCAGTTCATGAGGGTTATATTAGTCATAGTGATAAAGAGATTGGCTCTATTACTAATATTATTTGGCAATTTCCTTTCAAAAATATAGAAGAAGTTATGCATAAAGCCAACCGGTATTCAACACTTGGTGTAATAAAGCTACAAGCCAAAGGAAAGAATGGAGGAGTTTTAAAAGCTTTTTTGCATGGCTTTTGGTCTTTTACTAAGCATTATATATTTAAACTTGGCTTCTTAGACGGTGGCCCAGGATTTGTAATTGCTATTGGTAATTTTGAAGGTACTTTTTATAGGTATATTAAACTTAAAGAAGCAAAAGAAAACTGGGATCCTCCTACTGCCAAACCTTTACATAAAATTAAAAAATGATAGTACCAGTAATCCTATCAGGTGGAAGTGGGACTAGACTATGGCCTCTATCTAGAAAGAATTACCCCAAACAATTTTTAAGCCTAGTCAATGAAACAACATTATTTCAAGATACAATTATGCGTCTTCCTTATGATGCATCAAGCCCTATAGTTGTTTGTAATGAAGAGCATCGCTTTATTGTTGCTGAGCAACTTCGTCAAATCAAATCTAATAACAAAGCTATCATTTTAGAGCCTATTGGCAAAAATACTGCACCTGCAATTGCAATTGCTGCACTGCAATTGTTAAATAATAAAGAAGATCCCTTGCTTCTAGTTTTATCTGCTGATCACCTTATAAAGAATATAAAAAAATTTCATGAATCAATTAAAACTGCAAGCAAGATTGCGGAGCAAGGCAAACTGGTAACTCTTGGCATAAGTCCGAATAAACCAGAGACGGGCTATGGTTATATTGAAACTAATAATTCAGAGGTATGCGACTTCTATAGTATCTCCTCTTTTACAGAAAAACCTAATTTGGAAACTGCAAAAAAATACTTAGATTCAGGCAAGTACTATTGGAATAGTGGAATATTTATCTTTAAAGCCTCTTCATACCTAAAAGAATTAGAGAAATATGAGCCTGAAATCTTTGATATTTGTAAAAAATCTTGTATTAAATCGCCAAAAGACCTCGACTTTATTCGCTTAGATAATAATGAATTTAAAAAATGTCCTAGTAAGTCAATCGATTATGCAGTGATGGAAAAAACACATATTGGAGTTGTTGTTCCATTCGATACTAATTGGAGTGATATTGGTTCATGGGAATCATTATGGGATTCAAGACTAAAAGATAGTAATAATAATGTGAGTTCAGGTGATGTCATACTTAATAAAGTAACAAACTCATATATTCACAGCTCTAATCGTCTTATTGCAGCTAATGATCTTTCAGATCTTGTTATCATTGATACTCAAGATGCATTATTAGTCTCAAGCAAAAGAGGGTCACAAGAAATAAAATATATTGTTGAAAAACTCAAAATAAATAATAGAATTGAATCCGATAACCATCGAAAAATCTATAGACCTTGGGGCTACTTTGATTCAATAGAATTTGGAGAAGGCTTTCAAGTGAAACGAATTTTTGTTAATCCTGGTGCTAAACTCTCTTTACAAAAACATCTTCACAGAGCAGAACATTGGGTTGTTGTAAAAGGCTCTGCATTAGTTACTAGTGGTGAAAAATCTTTTAAGTTGGAAGAAAATCAATCTACCTATATTCCTAGAGGGGAAATTCATAGGCTTGAAAATAATGGGAATGAGACTTTAGAAATCATTGAGATACAGACTGGAGAATACTTAGGTGAAGATGATATTATTCGACTTAAAGATGATTATGAAAGAAATTAAAGTTAATTACTTAATTATTAGTTATCTTTTATCCTCATAACTTGTAAGTATCTTTGCTAAAAATAAATGAGGAAGTGTTCGATGATTAATTGGTATTCTTGGTAAAACAAAACTACCTGATTCTTCATTCGCTCTGCCTCTTATCATTGAGGTAGCTGTATGATAACCCGCATCTTTAGTAATGGTTGATATTTCTTCATTAAAACGGCCAAAAGGATAGCAAAAATCAATTACCGGTACTTTAAATTTAATTTCAAGTTCAGCCTTACAATCTCTTATCTCCTGTTGTGCTTTGTGGTGAGAAATTATAGTTAAATCAGCATGGGTTTTAGTATGGGCGCCAATATCCATACCAAGGCTTATCCATTGTTTTATTTCAGATTCTGACATCAATGGACTTTGAGTAATTTGATTATCAAGATCCCACTCATTGGACAATCCAATACTGTCACTAACAATGTAACAAGTTGCAGTAAAATTATATTTCTTTAACACTGGCGCTGCATTAATTAAGTTATTTTGATAACCATCATCAAATGTAATCCCTACAACTTTACCGTGCTTTTTTCCATCCAAATAAGGCTTGAGTTGACTTAAACTTAGCCCTTTGAAGCCTAATATCTTTAACACCCACATTTGAAATTTAAACCTTCTTGGGGGAACATGCAAACTTCTCATCACCGTAGTTCGTGGCATAGACTCAATACTATGGTACATCAAAATTGGAATATTAATTTTTGACATTATTTGATAAAAAACCTTTGTAAACGCTGTTTAAAAATTATATATAGCGGTCTTTTAATTTTAACATTTTGTGCCAATCGTACTTGTTCTTCAAAATTTAATGACTTATATTCTTTAAAAAAATTTTTGAGAACTTCTTTTGCATACTGTTTTTTTCTAGAGGTTGAATATAAGCTAACAAAATTTTTCCCTTCTACAATTCTATACTTACGCAATAAACTCTCAGATAAAGCAAAAGGCTCAATTGTATGAGACGGAACTGAATCAAAAAATTTAAGCAAAAGCTTATCAGCCCAATCTAAACTTGATCGCATATTAACCGTAATCCCCACCATTAAAGACCCCCATAGAGCCGATTTTTTTGATAACTCATAAGACTTACCATCAATTTCAATTTTTACACCCTCAAGACTTTCTACATAAATAGAGAATCTTTTTCTATCATAGATTAGTCCTTCATTTAGATAAAACAATGCCTGATTTTTCTGAATTAAATCAAAAAGGGGAAGTGGGGATTTATGGAAATATGTATCAGTATCAAAAAATAAAATTTTATCCATTTCTTTTAGTTCTAACTCATCCATTACAAAAGCTAATCCGCGATTTTTTATCCGAAAATGATAAGCACCATCTATTGACCAGTCTGTTTTTTGTTCTTCACTCATTACTAAAGTTTTAATGGGATATCCAGAAAACTTTTCAGGCTTTTCAGTCAAAACCACAACTTCAATCTGATCATCATTAGGAATCCAATTCATAAATGTTAAGAAACTAAAAATAGCTCCATCATAATAAGCCTCCTCATCTCCATATACTATATACAATAAAATTTTTCTAACACTATATTCTGATTTAATTTCAATAGGAATATGAACATTGTCTCTTTTATTTTTAAGCCAGTTTTCTACCTCTTTATAGATAATTATTGGATCAATATTATCTAAACAATCACTATTACCATGATTATTGTCACAACCAGCCTTACCACATGCTACACATGGCATATTTGCTTGAAAAATTGTAACATTACCATATGATTGTATTGGCCTATCCTCTGTTGCAGATAACCTCAACTCATTTGACCAAGGTGACCACATTCTTAAATTTGTCGGGCCAAAAATTGCAAAAATACGCTTATTTTGAGATGCTGCAATATGCATATTTAAAGTATCCATACCAATAAAGCCCAAAGATAACTTACTTAATACAAAAAATTCTTCAATTGAAGTGTCACTAATTAGATCAATAATATTTGGTAAGTTTGGCAGCTTGTTTTTAATATCAAGATCAATCTGACTATTACCACCAGTAACAATAATTGAAACTCCCAATTTACTTAAATGATATAAAAGCTTATCTCTTAAAACTTGAGGATAAATCTTATAGTTATATTGAGTCGAAGGGTGAAAAATAATAAATTTATTGACTTCCAAACTTGCTAATTTATTATTAACATTTAAAACTACTTCTTTTCGAATTTTGAGTTCATGATGGATATTTTGATAATTGATTTTTAATAAATTTAAAGATTGAAGATTATTTTGCAATATATGTTTAGAAGTATCAAAATAATAATAATGGGTTAAAAATATTTTTTTCCACCAAGACTTTCCTCTCTCAAATTCAATTGCACTAATAGTTTTTTTTCCTGCTATTAATGCGTAAAAAACGCTCCTATCACTTGCAGTAAGATTAATACTTAAATCATATTTTTTAAAAATTCCAAATAGAAGTTTTCTTTCTTGGCTCCATCTATTATTATTTTTCTTCTTATAAGAAAACGTAATAATATTATTTATAAATGGAATTAGCCTCGCAATAGAGAGAGTATCATCATTAATTAGCAAATCAATCTGAGGAGAATTATAATTCTCATATATAGCTTTTATAAGAGAAGAGCTCAAAAAAACATCTCCATTTGATCTCTGAATTATTACTAATATTGTTTTAGGACTTGTCAAAATCTTTATACAAAAAAGCACTAAAAAATACGAACAATAAAGTAGTGTAATGTCCTAGAAGATAAGAATCACTTAACATCATAACTAAAAACATCACAGGCAAAGTAATGCCAACATCTCTAATAAATTTATCTGAAGAATTAAATGAGAACTTTATTTGATAATAAAAAATACTCAACATACTTAAAAGCCCAACTAAGCCTAGTTGCATTAAAATTAAAGTATACATATTATGAGGATTAGTAGTATTCCCAAGATGAGGAGTATTAATTTGACTAATTTTCTTATACTCTAATGGAAAGTCTCCTGTTCCAATTCCAATTATTGGATTATCTTTAATCACATCCCATGAGTTTATCGCAAAATTAAGCCGCATACCTACAGAAGTATTTCTATCTTCAGAGAATGTCACTATCTCATTGACAGCCGCATCAACTCTTTCTTGAAAAAGTGCACTTGTTTGATAAGCAGAAAGGAATATCACAGGAATAATAATGAAAATTGAAATTAATGACTTCATTCTTTGTTTATCAAATACCTGAAAAATAAGTATCGATAACATAACAAAAAATCCAATTTGGCCTGCACGGCCTCCAGTAATAAACATGTTAATTGTCATACTAATCGCAAAAAAACTATAAAAAGAGAATATCAAATTTGAGAGTTTTTTATTAAAAAATAATTGATGAAGTACTAAATATGTTGAAAACGCTAAAATAGGATTATAAGAAATATGACTCATAAATGGAGTAGGATTGGCAACAGTTGCATTTTTAAATGGCTCTATTACTTCAAACCAAACTAAGTAGGAGCAAATTTCTGTAATTGAAATTGCAAGCAAAAATGCAGATATATACTTACCAATAGATTCTTTTCTAACTAACGTAAAAAGAATTGGAAAGAACCCAATGAAATACCACATTTTATGCACAATGTGAAAACCCCAGTCCATATCCTCTGTCCATATCAACCCAATAACATGAATACAAAAAAATAATATTGATGCTACTATCAATTTATTTTTAAAAATTTCATTAAATTTTGACTTGTAATCTCCAGATATAATCCAAAGAACACAGATTATCACAATTACTAAATTACCTCCAAAAACTGTTATAGGAAGTAAAAAAGCAAGAGCTACTAATAAAAAATGATAAGTTTTGTCTAGATTAAAACTTCCTAGCATAAGAATCCTTTACAATTACTATTAAATATATAAATCAGATTATACTTGCCTTATTTTATGTCTATAAAAACTATTTTTCTTGATCGAGATGGAGTCATTAACAAAGAGATAAATTATTTATACAAAATTAAAGACTTTGAATTTATTAAGGGTGTTTTTACTGCTTGTAAGTATCTTCAAAATCTAGATTATAAATTTATTGTAATTACGAACCAGTCGGGAATTTCTCGTAAAATTTATTCTGAGAATGACTACCAAATTATCACTAGTTGGATGATAAAACAATTTAATAAAAATGATATTGATTTATTAGATGTCCTCCATTGCCCCCATTTACCTAATACGAATTGTAATTGTAGAAAACCAAAACCTGGCCTTCTTCTAGAGGCAAAATCCAAATACAATATTAATATGAAAAATTCATGGATGATAGGTGATAAAGAAGCAGATATCATTGCAGCTAACAGTGCTGGTATAACCAATACTATTCTTGTAAAAAGTGGCCACAAAATTAATGAAACTGACTCAAATGCAAAATATATTCTTGAATCAATTCTTCAATCAAGTCAAGTAATTCTTAGTTAGCAAATTTCTATTATCTATTAAGCAATTCTTGAGAAATTTTTGCTATCTCTCTTACATCAATATATTTTATTGAATTATCATTTTTATCTATTTGGTATGGATTTATCTTAGATCTTGATTCTATATTCCGATTGATTTTTGTAACGTATGAATTCCTATAACCAGGAGTTGGGCCAAAAAGAGTTATCGATGGCTTATTTAATGCCCAGGCCATATGAGTAGGCCCAGTATCTGGCCCAATTACTAGATCAATCTGAGAAATTAAAGATATTAAAGCTTTTATTGATAGTTTTTCACAGATAACTACACGTGATGAAAGATGTTTTATTTTATCAGCCAAAAACTTTTCCTCTTCACTTCCCCAGATAACAAGGTAATTAGCATCCAAGAGATTTGTTAATTCAGCAAAATTTTCACTTGGATATCGTTTTGATGAAAACGATGCTCCAGGTATCAATATAATATTTTTCTTTACACTTGAAAGATGAGTATTTAAATATTTTTGGTCAGAAAACAAAAAAGGTAACTTATGATTTAGATCTTCTAGCTTAAAAGAAAAATCTAAAGCAAATTTTAAAAGCTCAAAATTTCGTTCAATAACATTATTATCATAAGAAAATTTAAAGGCTTTATTATAAAAAATTGATGCTAAATTTTCTCTTGCCGATCTCCTATCAAAACCCAAGGTTATCTTAGAGGGAGTCAATCGAGAAATAATTGCTGATTTAACTAAACTTTGCATATCTATAACTATGTCATAAGTACCAAACTGTTTAACTCTTTTTAATTCTTTATAAAGCAAATAAAGTGATTTTTTCTTTTTAGCTTCTTTTATGTTTACTGAAATAACTTTATTGATATCTGGATTAGACTCCAATAGCTCTTTATACCCCTCCTCTACAAACCAATCAATCTCTATTGCTTGATTATATTTTTTTATAAACTGTAAAACAACCATGGCATGAACAATATCACCTAGTGCTGAAAGTTTAACTATAGCTATTTTCATAAAAAGTATTTTACATCGGCATTCAGTTTGAAGCGCTAGATATTAAATTAAGCTTTTAATGATATAATTTATAATGCTTAAATTATGTAATAGAATTGATAAAAATGAATCCCCCAAACAAAGATGAAAAGTCTACTAACTTCATTCGTAATGTTATAAATGAAGATCTTTCAACTGATAAACATAAAGTTATTCAAACTCGCTTTCCTCCAGAGCCTAATGGCTACCTTCATATTGGTCATGCAAAGTCTATTTGTCTAAATTTTGGTACAGCATCAGATTATGATGGATATTGCAACTTAAGATTTGATGATACTAACCCGACTAAAGAAGATATCGAGTATGTCAATTCTATTAAAAAAGATGTTAAATGGTTAGGCTTTAATTGGGATGGTGAAATTAAATTTAGCTCGAACTACTTTGATATTTTTTATCAATGTGCTGAAGAACTTATTTCAAAGGGTTTAGCATATGTTTGCTTTTTAAGCAGCGATGAGACTCGTGAATACCGTGGAACCTTAAAAAAACCTGGGAAAAATAGTCCATATCGTGAAACAAGTATTAAAGAAAATTTATCTTTTTTTACAAAAATGAAAGCTGGCGAGTTTAAAGAAGGTGAGTGCGTGCTTAGAGCAAAAATTGACATGTCCTCAAGTTTTATGTGTATGCGTGATCCCACTCTTTATCGTATTCGGTTTGCAACGCACCACCAAACAAATGATGACTGGTGTATTTATCCTATGTATGATTTTGCTCATTGTCTAGGTGATGCTATTGAAGGAGTTACTCACTCTTTATGTACCTTAGAATTTCAAGATAATCGCAGAATTTATGATTGGACATTAGAAAATTTAAATGAATTTAATATACCTAATAGACCTCATCAATATGAGTTTTCACGCTTAAATTTAGAGTATACAACTACATCAAAAAGAAAGTTGAAACTTTTGGTAGATAATAATCATGTCAATAGCTGGAATGATCCAAGAATGCCGACTATTTCAGGACTTCGAAGAAGAGGATATACTGCGGCCTCAATAAGAGATTTTTGTGAGCGAATTGGTGTATCAAAAGTAAATAGCTTAACTGATATTTCAGTTTTAGAATCATCAATTAGAGACGATCTAAACAATTATGCTCCACGTGCTATGGCCGTCATTAACCCTATTAAATTAGTAATAGAAAATTATCCTGAAGGCAAAATTGAATCTCTTAATGCACCAATACACCCACAAAAAGAAGAAATGGGGACTAGAGAAATTTTCTTTAGTCGTGAATTATATATTGATAAAGAGGATTTTTTAGAACTAGCGCCAAATAATAAATACAAACGTCTAGCAATCAACAAAGAGGTTCGCCTAAGAAACTCATACGTTATTAAAGCAACTCATTTTTATAGTGACAAAGATGGTAATGTTCAAACTGTCTTCTGTACTTATGACTCAGATACTCTTGGCAAAAATCCACTCGATGGACGAAAAGTCAAAGGTGTTATTCATTTTGTTGAGTCCAGTAAAGCTGTTAATGCTGAATTTAGAATATATGATCGCCTTTTTTTAGAATCAAACCCAGCTAACTTGGATGATTTATCATCTTTAATTAACCCAAACTCTCTTGAGATAAAAAATGGATTTGTAGAGCCAAATTTATTAAGTGCAGAGTCTGAAAGAGCATATCAGTTTGAACGAGAGGGGTACTTTTGCAGAGATAGTGAGTCTGATGGATTAGTATTTAATAAAACAGTTGGACTTAGAGATACCTCGAATCAATAATCCATTTTTTGAAGCCAGTCCCTCACTCGC
>ENA-OSJC01000450-OSJC01000450.1-marine-metagenome-genome-assembly--contig:-NODE-450-length-40310-cov-24.611538_pt1 | contig 40310 bp, 49 predicted proteins | sample MGYA00237885_ERZ534234 | MGnify/ENA primary metagenome ERZ534234 (study PRJEB26413, sample SAMN06343907) | marine metagenome | isolation source: coastal waters | place: Atlantic Ocean: West Antarctic... | reverse complement strand
CCAGATTCTGCGCATGGAACAAATCCTGCAAGCGCTCAAATGAGTGGTATGAAAGTTGTTGTTGTTAATTGTGATGACGATGGAAATGTTGACATTAAGGACTTAGAAGAAAAAGCAGAAAAACATTCAAAAGATTTAGCAGCATTAATGGTAACCTATCCTTCAACGCATGGTGTATTTGAAGAAAAAATCATAGAAATCTGTGAAATTATTCACAAAAAAGGTGGCCAAGTTTATATGGATGGTGCCAATCTTAACGCACTTGTTGGCGTAGCTAAGCCGGGTAAGTTTGGACCTGACGTTTGTCATATTAACTTACATAAAACTTTTTGTATTCCACATGGAGGTGGAGGACCAGGAATGGGACCCATAGCTTGTGCTAAACATTTAAAAGATTTTTTACCTAATCATAATATCATCAAGGAATGTGGCCCAATTAATGGGATGGGATCTGTTTCTGCAGCACCTTGGGGAAGTTCAAGTATTTTGCCTATTTCTTGGATGTATATAAAAATGATGGGAGCGGAAGGACTTAAGAAAGCTTCACAAGTTTCAATTTTGAACGCTAATTATATTGCAAAAAAACTATCTTCCGATTTTAAAGTTTTATATACGGGAAAAAATGGAAATGTTGCACATGAATGTATTATCGATATTAGACCTATTAAAGCTAAGTCAGGAATTTCTGAAGAAGATTTAGCAAAAAGATTAATTGATTATGGGTATCATTCTCCAACAATGTCATGGCCAGTAGCAGGAACAATTATGATTGAGCCCACTGAAAGTGAAAATTTAGAAGAGATGGATAGATTTTGTAATGCATTTATATCTATTAAAAAAGAAATAGATAAAGTGGAACAAGGAGAATTCGATAAAATTGATAATCCATTAAAGAATGCTCCTCATACCTATCTAGAGCTTGCTGGCAATAAATGGGAACACAAGTATACAAGGGAACAAGCGGCTTTTCCAAATGAGTTTCTAAGACACAATAAATACTGGGCTCCAGTAGGAAGAGTAGACAATGTCTACGGCGATAGAAATTTAGTTTGTTCTTGTCCATCTATGGATGAGTACAAAGATGAAGCAGCATAAAGAGAATGAAAGTCGCAGTTATTGGATCGGGAATTTCAGGCCTATCAGCAGCATATCATCTGTCAAAAAAACACAAAGTAGATTTATTCGAACAAGATGATCATTTTGGTGGTCATTCTTATACATACGATATTACAACAAACACAGGAGTCAAAGTTTCAGTAGATTTAGGTTTTATTGTTTTTAACGAACTTACTTATCCCAATTTATTTAAATTTTTCGATGACTTAGAAGTTGCTTATGAAAAAAGTGATATGTCATTTGCTGTATCTGTTAAGGATTCAATAGTAGAATATGGAGGTAAAGGGTTCAAAGCTCTTTTTGCAAATAAGATAAATATTTTTAATCCTAAATTTATAAAAATGGTATCAGAGATTATGTCATTTTATAAAAATGCCCATCTTTTACTAAATGACAATATAGACAATGAAACACTAGGAAGTTACTTGAAAAAATCTCAAAAATCAAAATACTTTATAAACTTTCATATTATTCCAATGGTAGCTGCAATCTGGTCTATGCCTTTTTCAAAAGCTAAAGATATGCCACTTAAATTATTTCTAAATTTTTTTATAAACCATGGATTGTTTCGATTAAAGAACAGACCACAGTGGTACACGGTTACAGGTAGAAGCAGAACGTATGTAAATAAAGTTTTACAAAAAATTAGTGGTGAATATTTTAGAAGTTCTAAAGTAAATAAAATTTCCAGAAGTAAAGAAAATGTTAGAATTTCAATTGGCAACAATGATGAATATTTAGACTATGATCATGTTGTTTTAGCATCTCACGCCGACCAAAGCTTGGAGTTATTAGAAGACCCATCTGAAGAAGAAACAAGCATACTAAAAGAATTTAAATACGTGAATAACGTTGCTTATCTACATACAGATGAAAGTCTTATGCCTAAAAAAAAGTTAGCTTGGTCTAGTTGGAACTCTATTTCCAAAAATGATCTAAGCAGCACATGTGTTACTTATTGGCTGAATAATCTTCAAAACCTAGAAACAAAAGAAGACTATTATTTAACGTTGAATCCAATTCATGAAATTAAACCTGAAAAAATAATTAAAAAAGTTAATTTTACCCACCCTTACTTAAATACTAAGACATCTATACTTCAAAAAGATTTGCATAAACTTCAAGGCAAGAAAAGAACTTGGTTTTGTGGAAGTTATTTTGGCTATGGTTTTCATGAAGATGGTTTAAAATCATCTCTAGAAATGCTGCAATATTTCAAAACCTAAATGGAAACTTGTATATACAAAGGCTTTGTAACTCACAGAAGATTTAAACCACTAAGACACTATTTTTCTTATAAAACTTTTTCTATTTTATTTGATCTAACTGAATTAGAAGATCTTCATAAAAAAATAGGTATATTTTCATTTAACAGATTCAATATTTTTAGTTTTTACAACAAAGATCATGGTTCTCGTGATGGAAATGATTTAACTGAATGGGTAAAAATAAATTTAAAAAAGTATAATTTGAATTTTAACATTTCTAAAATCAAATTACTTTGTTTTCCAAGAGTATTTGGCTATGTTTTTAATCCATTAAGTATTTTTTATTGTTATGACGGAAATGTACTTAAAGCAATTTTATATGAAGTTAAGAATACTTTTAACGAACAGCATACTTATGTTTTCCCTGTAAATGATAGTTCAAAAATTATCACACAACAGTGTAATAAAAAATTTTACGTATCACCTTTCATTAAAATGGACACCTTTTATAACTTTAGATTAACAGAGCCCGATGAAAGTATAAGAATACTAATTAAACAAACGGATAAAGAAGGAAAAATTTTAGTAGCCTGTCAGGTAGGAAAGAAGCAAACCATGTCTTTAAAACAGCTATTAATAAATTTCTTCACACATCCTATGATGACTTTTAAGATTATGGTATCGATACACTATGAAGCATTACGTCTATGGAAAAAAGGAGCTATATTCCAAAAAAGACAAGTTAAAATAAAAAATAATATCTCTTTAGAAAAATGAATTTTAATCCCTCAAAAATAGCTGAAAATTTTATATTGAATAAACTAAAACTTATCAAAGGTGGAAGTTTAAACTTAAAAAATTACAATCAAGAAATTAAAATTTTTGGTGAACCCAATGGTATTGTTAAAGCTGATATTGACGTTCGTAACCCAAAATTTTATTTTAACATCTTAAAAGGTGGAAGTACTGGACTAGCCGAGTGTTATGTAAGAGATGAGTTTACCACTTCAGATCTCACTTCATTAATAGAACTTACTGCTAGAAACATTAATTTAACTCATAGATTTTCAGGTATTTTAAGAATTAAATTCTTAAAGAATTTACTTAAAAATATTTTTGCCTCTAACACTAAAAGTAAAAGTAAAGAACATATATCTAAGCACTACGATCTAGGAAATGAATTTTTTTCTATCTGGTTAGATAAAACTCTTACCTATTCAAGCGCTATTTACGAAAAACCTTCTGATAATTTATCTAATGCTCAGATCAATAAATATAATAAGTTAATTGATTTTATAAAACCAAAGCCTGGAGATAAAGTTTTAGAAGTAGGATGTGGGTGGGGAGGTTTTGCTGAACATCTTACAAAAAATTATGATGTTAAATTAGATTGCATTACTATTTCAAGAAAACAATTAGAATTTACAAAAAAAAGAATTTTTAATGCTGGGCTAAACGAAAAAGTGAATATTAGATTTTTAGATTACAGAGATGTAAAAGGACAATATGATTCAATCGCTTCTATCGAAATGATCGAAGCTGTTGGAGAAAAATATCTTAACAAATACTTTTCAATGATCAAAAATAATTTAAAGCCTGGCTGTATTGGCGCCATACAAGCTATTATCATTAAAGATGAATTATTTGATCAATATAGAAAAAGTGAGGATTTTATTCAAAAATATATATTTCCAGGTGGTTTTCTTCCGTCACTTCAGTCCATAAAATATCATACTGAGAAATCTGGTTTACAACTAACGGCATATAATTCTTATGGAACCCACTATTCTAATACCTTAAAAAAATGGAGAGAAAACTTCATAAATTCTTGGGGTGACATTTCTAAGCAAGGTTTTGATCAATCATTCAAAAAAATTTGGGATTTCTACTTTTCCTATTGTGAAGCGGGGTTTAAATCAAAAAATATTGATTTGATACAATTCTCTTTGTGTAATAAGTAACCATATATGAAAATTTTATTTACATTATTAACTACTATTTTATTAACTAACTGCTCGGGGAATCAAATGAAACCAACAGATTTTAAAGATCAAAAACCAAGATTAATTGTAGAAGAATATTTATCAGGCAATGTTAAAGCTTGGGGAATATTACAAGACAGATCAGGTAATGTCACAAGACAATTTTCAGCTAATCTTAACGGTAAATGGGACGGTAAACAGTTAATATTAGATGAAGAATTTAATTGGTCAGATGGTGAAGTTCAAAAACGTCAATGGCAAATCACTAAATTAGACGAACACAATTACGAAGGTACAGCAGGCGATGTAGTTGGTAAAGCAAAAGGATACTCTTATGGTCCAGCATTTAAATTTGAATATGTCTTGTTAGTACCAATCAAAGGAAAAGAAATAAAAATAACCTTTGATGATTGGATATTCAAGCAAGACGACAGAGTTGCAATAAATAGAGCAACGATGACGAAGTTTGGCTTTAAAGTTGCTGAACTTACAGTAATGTTCGTAAAAGATTAGTCTTTAAATTTAACAAGATAAGCACGGTATTTACTTTTTAAAACAACAATATAGATTTTAAATATGATTAAAAAATTACGAGATTGGATGATTGATTGTGCAAACATTATGTTTGATGATTCTAAGTCAGATATTAGATCATTGCCTAAAGCTGTAAGATTACAAATATTAATTGTCCTTTCATTTGTTTGGACTACTGTTTTTAGTCTATATGTTTTTAGCGTAACTACTTTTATATGGGGTTGGGCTGGCTTAGTTATGGCGCATGTTGGCTTAATAATTGCTGTGTATATTACTTTTAAATTTTTTCACAAAGCTGATAAAGAAAAAAAAAGTGTTTTTGAAACAGGAAATTTTAATCCTGCAAAAATATTTGTAGTATTTTTTTTAATTTTCTTTATTTTTATTTTTACTAAAGGCATACAGGTCCTTACAAAAACTCAATCATACACTATCAAATATGATGGACCTGATAAAACAACTCTTCAAAGAATAAAAGATTTCGTTAAATAAAATATTAAATGTCAAAAAAAATATTTGTTGTTTACGGACATCATAATACCAAAACATCCTTTAATTCATCAGTTCGAGATACTTTTATAGATGAAGCAAAAAAGTATGGCCATGAAATTGATCTAATAAATCTTCATGAAGAAAAACAATTAAATTTCTTTGACGGAAGCCCTCCGAATGAACAAGTTCTTGATTATAGAAAAAGATTGGAAGGATCCGATGTAATGTTTTTAATTTCACCTTGCTACAATCTTAGAGCAAGTGCTATTTTAGAGAATTGGATTGACCTTGTTTTAGCGCCCAAGTGGTTTTTTGCCTTTAAAAGAGTTGTTGGTAATTGGGGCTACCCCGTTGCCGGAGCTATGAAAAATAAACTTGCTATTATGTCAATGTCATACGGTGGAAATATTTTTTCTATTCAAACATGGTTTCAAAACATGCCCTTTAGAAGAATTAAAGCAGGTGTACTTAAACTTGGGGGCATGAAGATTGAATACGCAAGGTTTTATGAAGTCCTTCCTGGCATGAAAGAAGAAAAATTTGAAAAGGATATGGAAAAAGTAAGAAAATTAGCAAGACAGTTATAAAATAAATAAACTAGAAAGTATTTTTTGAAAAAAGGTAGACCACCATCCGAAGTTTCATCACAAGCTCTTTTAGATATAGCAAAATCTTTTAGTTTTAATGCAAGAAATTATATCCCGAAAGATGCAGCAATTTTTACATTGCTTAGGATAGAAATTTTAGCAGGCTTAACAGTAGCTTTAGCTTTAGTTCCTGAAGCTATTGCATTTGCATTTGTTGCTGGAGTTGCACCGTTGTCCGGTCTTTATGCGGCATTTATTGTTGGAATAATTACCGCACTAATTGGTGGCCGACCCGGTATGATTTCCGGTGCTACAGGAGCACTTGCAGTTGTTATGGTTGCGTTGGTCGCAGATCATGGTGCACAATATTTATTTGCGACAGTAATTTTAATGGGTTTAATACAGTTAATTGCTGGTATTTTTAAACTGGGAAAATTTATTAGAATGGTCCCTCAGCCAGTAATGTTAGGATTTGTCAATGGATTAGCAATAGTAATTGGTATTTCTCAAATCAGTCAATTTAAAACAATTAATTCATTAGGTGATTCAGTTTGGATAACAGGAAATACATTAATTTACTCAGTTGGGTTTGTTATATTAACTATGTCGGTTATCTGGCTGTTACCTAAAATAACAAAAGCATTACCAGCTACATTAGTTGCAATTCTGTTAACTACTGGATTAGTTTTAGCATTTAAAATCGATATACCAAGCGTTGGTGATCTTGCTAGTGTCAAAGGTGGACTACCCAACTTTTTAATCCCTAACGTTCCTTTAAATTTAGAAACTTTAAAAATTATTTTTCCATATGCATTTATATTGGCAGCTATTGGATTAATTGAAAGCTTGTTAACACTTAACTTAGTAGGTGAAATTACAAATAAAAGAGGTGGGGCAAGTCAAGAATGTTTAGCACAAGGTTTAGCGAACACAGTGACAGGATTTTTTGGAGGAATGGGAGGATGTGCCATGATTGGACAGTCAATGATTAACGTTAAGTCAGGTGGAAGAACACGTATAGCAGGAATTGCAGCAGCTTTATTTTTGTTAATATTTATTTTGCACACCTCTTCTCTAATTGAAATGATACCAATAGCTGCCTTAGTAGGAGTTATGTTTATGGTTGTCATTGGTACCTTTGCTTGGAACTCATTAAAAATACTTTTTCTTGTTCCAAAAAGTGATGCAATTGTAATTATTCTTGTTACCGGTGTAACAGTAGCTGCAGATTTAGCTGTAGCAGTAATTGTTGGTGTAATTTTTTCTGCTTTAGTCTTTGCTTGGGAATCTGCCTCGAGAATTAGAGCAATAGAAAGACCATCGATAAGAGAAAAAGGAGCTAAAGTCTATGAAATTGAAGGACCACTTTTTTTTAGTTCTACCAATAGTTTTCTAGAAATTTTTAAACCAACAAAGGATCCTGCTGTTATTATTATTGATTTTGCTAGATCAAAGATAATCGACCAATCAGCGTTAAAAGCTATAGAAGACATTGCTGATAGATATAACGATATTGGAAAGAAAGTAAAACTTAGACATCTAACAAGAGACTGTCATAAGCTGCTTAGTAAAGCAGGCCAACTTGTTGTCGATAGTGACGATGATCCAAAATACGGAATTGCTGTAGATTATGGAATTAAGTTGGGAATATTTGGAAAATAGAAAAATATTTCAAAATTAATTTCACAATATATTCAAGGCCTAGTTGTAAAACCTTATTTTACAGCCTACTATTAACAGGTAGACAAAGGTGATGCCTTGCAGAAATTAATTTTTATAGTAAATTGAATATATTTATGAAGTCATCCAAAATCAAAAATCACTTAAAAAAAATAAAAAAAACTTTTGTACCAAAATTTACTTTGATTAAATTTTCTAAAAAATTAAGTAATAAGAAAAAAAAAAATAAAAAATTAAAAAAAAAAATAACGTCAGTACAATTTAAAGCACAACTAAAATTGAGAGAACAAATAGCAAAACAAAAAAAGAAAGAAAATCTAGCTAAAATTCAAATTGTTAAAATTCGAAATCAAGAAAAACAAAGAATTAAAGACGAAGAGTTAAAAATAAAAAAGCAAGAACTAAGACTCAGAGAAGAAGAGCTAAAACTAAAATTTGCAGAACAAAAACTAAGAGAACAAGCTGAGCAAAGGTTGCAAGATATAGAAAAAAGAAAAAAAGATGAAGAAAAGAGAATTAGACTAGAACAAAAAAGATTAAGAGATGCAGAATTAAGATTAAGAGAAGCATCAGAACAAAGAATCAGAGATGAAGAACAAAGAATTAAAGATAGAGAACAAAGAATAAAAGACGGAGAAGAGAGAAAAAAACTAGAAGCAGAAAAAAAAATTAAGGACGAAGAGCAAAGAATAAAAGATGAAGAAAAAAAAATAAAAGACGCAGAAGTTGCAAAACAAGGTAGAATTGAAGCAGAGAGAATTAAAGAATGGGAAATAAAATTTGATGAAGATCGAAAAAGAAAAGATGAAGAACAATTCTTAAAGGAAGAAGAGTTAAAAAGAAAAGATGAAGAAAGAAAGCAAAAGCTGGATCTTGAAATAAAAAACCTTGATAAAATGAACTAAAATCTTAATCTCTTTTAACAGTTTTGTTAATTAAAAATAAATACAATCGATACGGTAGAATCCTTAAAAATTTTAAAAGAATCGTTAACTCCTTTGGAAAATGAATTTCAAAAGCATTACCTTTAGTCAGGCCATTATAAATTTTATTAGCTGCAAATTCTGGCGATTTAATAAATGGCATATTAAATGTGTTTTTATTTGTTAATGGTGTTTTTATAAAACCGGGAGAAATTAAAGAAATTCTTACATTATGTTTTTTAAAGTCAAAATATAAACTTTCTGTTAAATTTGTCAGAGCAGCTTTAGAAGGACCATAACCGCTAGAATTTGGTAAGCCTCTATACGCAGCAACTGATGATACAATAGAAATATGACCATCTTTTTTATTTTTAAAATATTTTTCAACAGTTTTGATACAATTTAAAACACCAAAAAAATTTATATTCATAATTTTTTTAATTTGTTCTTTGTTTATTTCTTTTTCTAATATCGGATCGTATGCTCCACTACAAAATACACATAAATCTAAATTTTTAAATTTGTTTGATATATTTGAAAAAGCTATTTCAACTGAATCATTATCTGTAACATCCAAAGGAAATGAGGATATATTTTCGTTTTGAGCAAGTTCATCTAGCAGTTCTTTTCTTCGAGCAGATATTGCTACTTGCCAATTTTCTTTAGCAAATTTTAATGCTAATGCCTTACCAATTCCGCTACTAGCTCCAGTGATCCAAATTTTTTTCTGATTTTCTATCATAAATTAGATGTATAACATTACATGACAAAAAATAAATATTTATCTTTTTTTTTAATACTTGCTATTACCTTTGTAGCATCCGGCATTGGTGGCTACGTAACTACATTTTTCAAAGAACCTTGGTATTCAGAAATATTGCGTCCTAGTTTTAATCCTCCTAGCTGGGTTTTTGCACCAGTGTGGACAACATTATATATTTTAATGTCAGTAGCCATTTGGAGAATTTGGTCAATTTTTTTTGATCAAAAAATCTTAAATATTTATTTTATTCATTTATTTTTTAATGCAACATGGAGCGTAGTTTTTTTTGGATTTCATCAAATTGAATTAGCTTTGTTAAACTTGATTGTTATTTTAATTTTTGTTTTTATTTTAATGAAAATTTATTATAAAAAAGATAAATTGAGTTTTTATCTTATGTTGCCTTATTTTTTTTGGTCTTCTTACGCCTTAGTTTTGAACTTTTCAATTTCACTTTTGAATTAGATGCTTTTACAGCTACAGTTCTTCCTAAAATAAATGTATTAATAAGATAGGCCAATACAATTAAGACAACGCTACCTGACATCACAGGAAATAAAATAAAATCATAAGACACGTCTGCGAACAAAGCAATAAGTGGGTTTGCTGCTGCGGGCGGGTGAACTATCTTTAAATACATCATTATCGTTACGCACAAACCAACTGATAATCCTAATGAGAAAAATGAAATACCCATAAAGTGGTTAAATAAAATACCAATAGTAATTGAGACTAGATGACCAAAAAAAACATTCTTGGCTTTAGCAAATTCACTGTCATAAAAAACAAATAAAATTAGAGCAGTAGAACCGAATGAAAATATTAACCAAACACCGTAAGGAGATTCAAATGTTAATAGTGCTAAAACACCCACAACAAAAGCCGCTGATATTCCTGAAAAAATTGGTTCTGATAAATTCATTTCAATATTTTTTAATTTACGTTATAATCTTAATAAAATCTCATATACTATTAACTTAAATATATTAAACAATAAATTGCAATGCCCTCATTATTTTTAAATAGAATCTATCGATCTGTTAAAATTGACCCAGAAGTTTTTAACGAAGTTCAAAAAGATAAAAGTGCTACTATATCGGCAGCTATTGTAGTTATATTATCAAGTACTGCAGCTGGCATTGGCGCAGCATCCTTAGGAGCTGGTAATTTTATATTAGCACCTATTTTTTCATTAATAAGTTGGTTTGTATGGGCATACATTGTTTATTTTGTTGGTGTTAAATTATTTCCAGAACCAAAAACAAAAACGACTCAATTTGCACTTTTACGAGCTATCGGATTTTCAAGCGCTCCTGGCATAATTAGAATATTTGGTTTTAACGAAGATTTAATGACAGTCACATTTATAGGCTCAGCATTTTGGATGTTAGCTTGCATGATAGTAGCTGTTAAAGAAACTTTAAACTATAAAAGTTTATGGAAAGCCTTTGGAGTTGTAATTATTTCTTGGTTTGTCCAGGCATTTATACTTTTAGCCGTTCTAGCTATAACCAGAAATTTTTAGATAGGAAACAAAGTCTTTGAAGTTTTGCAGCTATCACAAACCTTATAACCATGCATAATTAGATTTGATCTAACATTTGTATCTTCTTTTTTACATTCTTCACAGATATTATTTATTTCTATATAATTCAAAACTTCATTCGACTTAATTGAGTTTTTTTCAAGAAATTTCAATTGGTAACAATCTGAACATAGAAATTTAACATCACCACAATTACTAACTTGAGTAAGAATAGTTTCACTTTCACCGCAATCATCACAACTTGGTAGTTTTTTCATATTTAATAGTTTTTTTTTAAATTTAATATTACCTTTAATTTAAACAAAACTGTATAATTAATATATGAAAAAAGTTATTCTTTTAATTGTTTTTTTAATTAATTTTAATTCATTACATGTTTCTGCTGGAATACTTTCTGTAACTACTGGAACAAATAATGATAATGATAATTATAAAAAAGCTTACTTTGCAGGTGGTTGCTTTTGGTGCATGGAAGAGTCATTTGATAAAGTAAAAGGAGTTATTAAGTCAATTTCTGGCTACACTGGCGGCCATGTGAAAAATCCAACATACAAACAAGTTGTTTATATGGACACAGGTCATGTTGAAGCTATTGTAGTTTATTTTGATCCTAAGATAACTAATTATGAAGAATTATTAAAAGTGTTTTGGTTAAACATAGATCCTTTTGATGCCAAAGGTCAATTCTGTGACAAAGGAAAAAGCTATAGATCAGTTGCATTCTACCAGAATATAAAACAAAAAAAACTTATAGAAAATTCAATAATCAATATTGAAAAAAAATTTAATGAGAAAAAAGTAGTGACCTTAGTTTGGAAGTTTCAGAAATTTTATCCTGCTGAAGATTATCACCAAGATTATTACCAAAATAATTTTTTAAGATATTTGGCTTACAAATCAGCCTGCCAAAGAGAAGAAAAATTGAATAAAATATGGAATTAAAAAGATACTTTATATTTATTATTATTTTAAATTTTACAAATTTTTTACATGCAGATAATATTAAGCCTGCTAAAAATTTAACCGCATACGATGTAATTAAAATTCAACTTAATGCATTAAAAAAAAATGACGAACCAAATAAGAATTCTGGCATTAAGCAGACTTGGGTGTTTGCGCATCCAGAGAATAAAAAATTTACAGGCCCCTATGAAAGATTTGAAAAAATGTTGCTTGGAAATCAATATAATTACTTATTAAACCATGCTTCACATAAAATTAATTTAATTATGAACTCACAAGATACTTATATTTATAATATTGAATTAATTTCAAAAGAAAAAAAAATGTACATCTATGAATGGCATTTAGAAAAAAGTACCACAGCAGAATGTAGCAATTGTTGGTTTACTACAATAGTTTCACCCCCTGCTAACAAAGGTAATACAATCTGATGAAAAGACCATCTTACACAACTAGACTTCTTATAATAATGTTTATTCTTACTGTTATTCCAATTGGGGCAACACATTTTGGCAGTATCTACATGGGTAAAGAAAATGGAATACTTCTTGGCTTTTGTGTTGGGATTCCTTGCATTTCTTTTGCATGCTGGAAATTATATATTGATGGCTGGAGAGAAGAGGATGATGAATGAAATTTTATACATCAAGAGAAAAAGCGTTAGAGTCTCTAGAGACTTTTATAAATGAAGATATCGTTAATTATTCATCAAAAAGAAATTATGATTTTGGCCCGACAGATAGAAAAAATGTTTCGTGCCTATCTCCTTATATTTCCCATAGACTAATTAATGAGTATGAAATTTCAAAAAAAGTTTTAAGTAAACATTCATATCAAAAAGTTGAAAAATATATTCAAGAAATTTATTGGAGAATTTATTGGAAAGGTTGGCTAGAGCTTAGACCAAAAGTATGGACTGATTTTATAGAAGATCTAAAAATAATAAAAGAGACTGAAAACTACCATCTAGCAATTAAAGGACAAACTAAAATTGAATGTTTTAATGACTGGGTAATAGAAATTAAAAAACATAATTATTTGCACAATCATACACGTATGTGGTTTGCTAGTATTTGGATATTTACTTTAGGTTTGCCTTGGCAAAAAGGTGCGGAGTTTTTTATGAGTCATTTACTTGATGGCGACGCAGCGTCTAACACTTTAAGCTGGAGATGGGTTGCTGGTTTACAGACCAAAGGAAAACATTATCTTGCACAATCTTGGAATATTAGTAAATTTTTAAATAAACAATATAAAAATATTGAGCTTGGAGAAAATTCTTTACCCTTAATTGACAATAGAGAATATCAAATTTCACCACTAAAAATACATAAAAATAAAAATAGAAATGATTATTTAATAGTTTTTGAAAATGATTTAGGTATAGAAAACTTAGAAATCAAGCATTATAAAAAAATTTATTTTATTTTACTTGATAACAAGCAAAGAACGATAAAGATAGATTTAAAAGTTTTAAACTACAAAAAAGATATTATGATAAATAAATTAAATAAAACTGACAACAATTTTGAATTGGTTAATGAAAACAAAACAGAAGTTCTATTAGAAAGCTTAAAAAATTTTGATGTTATTTACCCGTCAATTGGAGAAAATATGTCTTTCTTAAATAAAATGGTTAAGGAAAAAAAATTAATTTTAAATTTTATCACCAGAGACGAAGATATATTCTGTTGGAATTTTTCAAATAAAGGGTATTTTAATTTTAAATCTAACATACCCAAAATATTAGCAAAATTTCAATTGAATTAATTTGACCCAGAACATCTCTTTGAGCAATACTTAACCCTATCCCAATTAAGTTTCCATTTCTTTCTCCAGTTAAAAGATCTCTTACAAATAGGACAAATTTTCTTAGGTAAATTGAACTTTTTCATTACATATTTTTAAGCTGACCTTTGTTTTTCAGAAACAAAAAATAAGCAATAAATTCATAAAAGTAATGAAAAATAAAAAATAAAGGTTTTAATTTAAAGATCTTGTGTAAGATATTGTATCTAGGTATTTTAGACCAAACAACCAGAAATGCGGCTGCTCCTGAAATTACTTTACCATCTTCAATTACGTGTAATCTTCTTAGAAGTTCAGATGGTGTCTTTGAAGTTATTAATTGAGCCTCTGTGTTATTTGTAATATCCACCCAGATTAAGTCACTATTTGAAATCTTTTTATAATGATTTATTTCCAATCTACAAACTTTACATGAATCATTAAAAAATACTTTAATTGGCATATGTGTTTTCTTTTATAAATTTTTTAGCCGCTGTAAATATTCTTTCTTTTCTTTCTTTATCAATCTTTTCTAATATTTTTACCATCATAGATAGTCGGAAATTTGCTTGAAAAAACTTTTTATTTTTTTCTATAAAATTCCAATAAAGCCCATCCATTACATCGCACCAAGGGCCTTTTTTGAAGTCCATCATTTTTAAAAAATAACTTGATCCACAAATATAAGGTTTAGTAGCAAATATGCCTCCATCACTAAACAATCCCATACCATAAACATTTGGACTCATCACCCAATCAGATGAATCTACAAACATTTCCATAAACCATTTGTAAACTTCTCTAGGCTCAATCTGACAAAGGTTCATAATATTGGAAAGTATCATCAATCTTTCAATATGATGAGACCATCCGTGATTGACTGCATTCTTAATAGCATGATCAAGAGGTTCCAAACCAGTTTCACCATTATACCAATTTTTATTCATTTTATTTTTGTGGTTGAAAAAATTAGTTTTTGTTAATCGTTCATCATAGTTTTGATAAATGCCTCTCATGAATTCTCTCCAACCAATAATTTGTCTTGTGTATCCTTCTAGTGAGTTAAGTTTAACTTTATCTTCTATTTTTTTTAATTTTTCTAGAATTTGATTTGGAGTAATTAACCCGATATTTATTAAAGGACTTAATGCGCTATGAAATAATATATTTGATCTTTTACTTACAGCATCTTCATAGTCACCAAATAAATTAAGTTTATTTTTTATAAAATTATTTAGCCAAATCTCAGCACCACTTCTTGTTGTTGGGAGCCAAAAGTTTGAAGTAGTTCCAGGATGATTCTTAAACTCTTTTTCTATAATTGGTACTAATGTTTTAGTGTGCGAAGTATTTTGAGCTTTTGGGTTGCCAGGTAATAAAATATCTTTTGGTAATTTTTTTCTGTTTTCGTCGTCAAAGCTCCATTTTCCACCTTTAGGTTTTAAATCACTATCAACTAACACACCCAACTTTGCTCTATTAGATTTATAAAAGTTAGCCATAAACGGCTTCTTGTTTTTATCCAAATAATCTTTGAATCCTTCACGACTTGTTAGAAACATGGGGCTTTGAATAATATTCATTTTAATCTTATTTTTTTTAAAAAAAGTAAAAATTTTCTTTTCAAAAAACTTATCTTCAATTTCAAATAAACTTACTTCTTTAATTTTTTTCTTAATAATAAATATTTCTAATTTTTTCTCATAAGAAACTTTAAAATTATCTTTTAAAGAAAGGTAATTAATATTAAATTTCTGAGCCTTAAGTTCATCGCAGTAAGATCTCATTGATGACAGGAATAATAGAATCTTTAACTTATGATGTTTCTCATATGTACATAAATCGTAGTCTTCGCACATGAAAAAACTATGATCTTTGTAGGTTTTTAAGTATTTAGGGTCAAATAGCTGATTACCTAAAATTAGAAAAAGTTTCATAAATTAAGCTTATCTTATGCCTCTTTAAATTTATACGTGACAATAGATGCTCAAAAAAAAGTCATTCTTTGTGATATGTATAAAGTATGAAAAAACTCATTTTAGGAGCAACCGGATCAATAGGTTCTGCTTTAGCTAAAAAAATAGTTAACGATGGTGGCCAAGTACATTTAGTAGGTAGAGATGAGTCTAGCCTATCAGCTATAGCTTCAGAACTTAATTCTACTTTTACAACCTGTGATGTTTTGGAAGAAAATTTTTCAGAAAAAATTATTAGCGATCTAGGTGATACACCAATAAATGGACTAGCTTATTGCGTTGGCTCTATAGATTTAAAACCATTAAAAATTTCTAAGAAAAAAGATTTTTTAGACTGTTTTAATTTAAATTTAATTTCAGCCAGTGAAATAATTAGAGCTACACATGACAAATTAAAAGAAAATCAAGGTGCAATTGTTTTATTTTCTACAGTCGCTGCTCAAAAAGGTTTTACTAATCACAGCATCATTTCTTCTGCCAAAGCCGCAGTCGAAGGTTTAACGGTTGCACTCGCTGCTGAATTTGCGCCAAGTGTTCGGATAAATTGTATTGCACCAAGTTTAAGCAAATCAAAAATGGGAGAGTTTTTGCTAAAGAACGAAAAAATTGCTGAAGGTATTGCTAAACTTCACCCACTAAAAAGACTAGGCGAAGGATCAGATTTCTCCTCAATTGCTAAATTTTTAATTAGCGATGAGAGTTCTTGGATAACAGGTCAAATAATAGGAGTAGATGGTGGCAGATCATCAATTGCTTAATATGATTAAAAAAATTATTTGTACAGTTGTATTTTGTTTACTAACGCAAACTTCATTTGCAGCAGGTGGTGATAGTAGCTCTGACACGAGTAATCCACAAAAAGAGGCGCAAAATTTTGTAAAACGTGGGAAAAAACTAGAGTCAAAAGGTAAAAACGAAAAAGCTTTAAAGTTATATGACAAAGCTTATAAAAAATTATTAGAAGCAAATAAGTTAGATAAAAAAAATCCTGATATATTAAACTATCTTGGTTTTACACTTAGAAAAGCCGGAAAGTACGAACAAGCAGAAAAATATTATCTTCAAGGTTTAGAAATCAAACCTGATCACAACGGGATAAACGAATACCTAGGTGAATTGTATGTTCAGACTCAAAGAATGGACTTAGCTAAAGAGAGATTGGCAGTTCTAAAAGATTGTGACTGTGAAGAGTATAAGGAATTAGAAGAAGTAATTAATAATAACTAAGATAAATCTAGGGCGTGCTTTTTTAATTTTTCAATCGAAATTAATTCTAAAGTTTTAATATTTGTTTTTTTTAAATATATCGAGCAAGCAGCATCTTCTTTTACAGCTCTAGCATACCAAGTTGCGCAAACACACCAAGAATCTCCATCTTTTAAGCCTAGAAAACCAAATTCAGGATGAGGAGTTATTAAATCGTTACCAGCTTTTTTGGACCAAAGTAAAAATTTATCAGTAACCTTTGCACAAACTGTGTGAAAGCCTTTATCGGCATCATCAGTATTGCAGCAACCATCTCTATACCAGCCGGTAACTGGGTCTTGAGAACAATCTTCTAAAGGTTCTCCAAAAACATTTTTTTGAATTTCATTACTCATTTTTTAAACACATTAGCAATATTATGATCTATTTCCACATTAAAAGAAAATGATCTTCGCTCACCTTCGACTGAAAAAGGATAAGCTGTATGCATTAAGTAATTTGGGAATAGAATCGTATCACCTACTTTAGGATTGTGATTAAAAACACTATTACTCAAAAACATTTTACTTCCATTGATAAAATCAATTGATCCATTAGTTTTCAATTTTTTTTTATCTTTGTTGAGTAGTTGGGGTAACTTTAAATAGCCAACACCAGACACGTGCCCATCGTGGTAATGCACTGGATTATACTCATGTGCATATTGCCTAACTATCCAAAAATTTATAATTTTAACTTTCTTAGTTAATTTTCCAGTACTGACTTTAACGTATTCTTTAATTGAGTTACTTATGTATTTATAAATATTTTTTTTAATAAAAGTTGAGGGTAGCTGTATTTCTTGTTTTACTTGCCCAACTAAATTTTTTGAGTAATCATATTTTTTAATTAATTTTTTTTGCTTTGTGATTCTGTCTACTTCTAAATTAATTTTTTTAATTACCGATAGAGGAAATTTTAACCTAGCTATTCTAGGTCCAAAGGGAGTTAAGACTTTTAATTTACTCATAGTTTTGTAGGATTTGGTTGTCCTTTATAAACTTTATCAGGGTCAAATTTTTTCTTTCTTTCTTTAAATTTTATTTTAATTTTCTTTAAATTCTTAATTTTACCAAGAGGTATTGATCTATAGAAACAAGAAACGTAACCAACATGACAACTTGCTCCTTTACCAATATTGACTTTCATCCAAATTGCGTCTTGATCATCGTCTATTCTTAAATCTATAACTTTTTGAACAAAGCCACTGGTTTTTCCTTTGTGCCATAAAGTTTTACGTGATCTACTCCAATAGTGAGCTTCTTTTGTCTCTATAGTTTTTTTAAAAGCTTCTTTGTTCATGTATCCGTGCATTAAAACATCTCCTGATTTGGAGTCAGTAGTAACAACAGGTATCAAACCTTTAGTGTCAAATTTTGGTGAAAGAAATTTACCTTCTTCTACTTCAAATATACTTATTCTTTTTTTAAACATGGCCGTAAAATAATGAAAAAAAGACAAAATAGCAATTTGCTTTACTAAATTATGTAATATAAAAAAGATCTAAATTTATGAAACTCGTTAAAGACACAGATAAAAACCAATCAAATAGTAGCGAAGTTACCGATCTTCAAGCTGAAGAAGCTTTTACACTAATTTTAAAGTGGATAGGTGAAGATCCTAGCCGAGAAGGGTTGATAGAAACTCCTAAAAGAGTGACTAAAGCTTTCAGAGAATATTTTAAAGGATACCATCAAGATCCCGCCGAAGAGCTTAAAAAAACTTTTGGAGATGTTGACGGATACGATGACATGGTAGTAGAAAAAAATATCTCACTAGAAAGCCACTGTGAACATCATATGGCTCCGATAATTGGTGTAGCGCACGTTGCCTATATTCCTAAAAATAAAGTTGTTGGACTAAGTAAGCTTGCAAGGACTGTTGATATTTTTTCAAAAAGACTACAAACTCAAGAAAGACTTACTATGCAAATTGCAAAGACTTTAATGGAAGGTTTAGATGCTAAGGGTGTTGCGGTAACAATTGATGCAGCGCATCAATGCATGACAATGCGAGGTATTAAGAAAGAAAGAGCGACAACAATAACAAATTATTTCTTAGGTAGCTTTAAAGAGGATCTTTCACATCAAAATAGGTACTTAAGACTTATTAGTAAATAAAGTATGACAAATAAATTCAAAGCATTAGTAATTGACAATCAGAGTGAAAATTTTACTAGAAGTGTTAAGGAGCTTGATGTTAGCGCATTAAAAGACGGAAATGTTTTAGTTAAAGTGGACTACTCAAGCTTGAACTACAAAGATGCTATGATTCTTAAAGATGGAGGAAGAATTGTTAGAACCTTTCCGTTTGTACCTGGTATAGATTTTTCAGGTAGCGTTGTTGAAAGTGAAGATACAAATTTTAAAGCAGGTGATAGAGTTATTCTTACAGGATTTAGAGTAGGTGAAGCATTCTTTGGTGGATTTTCGCAATACGCAAAAGTAAATTCAAATTTTTTAATAAAAGCTCCGGCAAACATCAGCAATCTTCAAGCCATGATGTTAGGTACAGCAGGATTTACAGCGCTGCTTTGTTCTTTTGCTGTAAAAGCTAGAGAAGAATTATTAATGGGAGAAAAAGTTAAAGATGTTTTAGTTACGGGAGCTACAGGTGGAGTAGGTAGCATAGCAGTGATGATACTTTCAAAAATGGGTTACGATGTTCATGCTGTTACTGGAAAAAAAGATAAAAATGATTATTTAAAAAATTTAGGAGCAAAAAATATTATTGATAGAAAAGAATTTGAAGGAGAGAGCAAATTATTAGAGAAAGCTGTTTGGGATGGTGTAGTCGATACTGTTGGTGGCTCAGCGCTAACAAAAATATTTGCCCAAACAAAACCAGGTGGAATAGTTGCAGCATGTGGTAATGCTGGGGGAATTAAAATTAACACTACAGTAATGCCTTTTATTATTAGAGGAGTAAAACTTTGGGGAATAGATTCTTCAGGAGCTTCTTTAAAACGTCGAGAATTTATTTGGAACGAAGCTTCTAAGCTAATTGATTTTGATAAATTAAAAAGTTTTACCCAAGAACTATCATTCACAGATCTTTTAGAAACCTACCCAAAACTTCTAAAAGGTGAATTTTTTGGAAGAGCAGTAGTAAATCCAAACAAATAGATATAAAATCTTTCATTATGGATTGGGACAAATTAAAGATTTTTCATACCGTTGCAGAAGCTAGCAGTTTTACAAAAGCAGCAACTGTATTAAATTTAAGCCAATCAGCTATTAGTAGACAGATTCAAACTTTAGAACACGAACTTAAAATAAAGCTTTTTGAAAGACATGCTAGAGGTTTAGTTTTAACAGAAAATGGAAAATACCTTTTTCAAACAGCTCATGATGTTATTGCAAAATTAAAAGACGTTGAAATAATTTTTAGTGATGAGAAGGATAAGCTAAAAGGTAAATTGACTGTAACTACCGTCGTAAGTTTTGGCACAACTTGGCTTACCCCGAGAATTAAAGAATTTATGGATCTGCATCCAGAAATAGAAATAGAATTAATATTTGATGACAGAGAACTTGATTTAAGTACACGTCAAGCCGATGTAGCCATTAGAATGAGAAGACCAAAACAATTAAATTTAATTCAAAAAAAGTTTATTGATTTCAATTACCATATTTATGGATCAAATGAATATTTAGAAAAAAATGGTTATCCAAAAATTTTAAAAGATTTAGATAAACATAAGTTTATTACCTACGGTAAAGGAGCTCCATCACCAGTTTATAATCCTGACTGGGTTTTAAAACTTGGCGCCAAAGAAGGTAAAAAAAGAAAATCAGTGATGAAAGTAAATAGCGTATATGGATTACTGTTAGCTGTACAAAGTGGAGTTGGTCTTGCTGCATTGCCAGATTACATTACTCATAATATTCCCAATTTAACAAAAGTTTTACCTGAAGAACCTGGTAAACCAACTGAAACTCATTTTGTTTACCCTGCATCTTTAAAAAACAATGCAAGATTAATGGCTTTTAGAAATTTTATCTTTAGTAAAGTTAGTGAGTGGAAGTTTTAATTAAATGAATGCTATTACTTTTATAATTCCATTTATCATCTTAATAACTGTTGTAGTTTTTATTCATGAATATGGACACTATTATTTTGCAAAAAAATTTGGAGTTGGTGTAACAGATTTTTCTATTGGTTTTGGGAAAGAACTTTTTGGATTTAATGATAAGTCAGGAACAAGGTGGAAATTTTGTTTAATTCCACTTGGTGGTTATGTGAAATTTTTTGGAGACAGAAATGTTTTTAGCCAAGCCGAACAAAAAGAATTATTAGATCAGTATAGCCCAGAAGATCAAAAAAAATTATTTGTAGTTAAACCTATCTATCAAAGATCTTTAGTTGTAGCAGCAGGTCCTTTTGCAAATTTTTTATTAGCTATAGTAATTTTTACATTTATTTATATGTTCGCAGGAAAAGATTTTACTCCGGCTAAAATTGATGAAGTGCAAGAAAATTCACCAGCTGCAATTGTTGGTCTTCAAAAAAATGACGTCATTTATTCCATTAATAATAATAAAGTTAAAAGTATTATGGATATTTCTGCTTATATCAATACTTCTACGGCTGAAGAAATAACCTTATCCGTCTTGAGAAATGATAATGAAATTTTTTTTAGGGTTAAACCTAAGGTTATTAAGGATAAAGATTCCCTAGGTAACGAAATTAAAAAAAAAGTTTTAGGTATTAAGATTGTCCCACTTTACGATGAATTTAATAAAGAAAAATTAGGTCCGGCAAAAGCTCTTTACTACGCAGTCCAAGAAACATGGTTTGTAACCACAAGCTCATTAGATTTTATAATTTCCTTGCTTAAAGGAAGTGGAGATACATCTCAATTAGGCGGACCTATAAAAATAGCAAAAATTACCGGTCAAGTTGCCCAATATGGAATCATTGCATTTCTAAGTATAACTGCCTATATTTCAATAAGTCTTGGTTTAATCAATTTGTTCCCAATACCTATGTTAGATGGAGGACATTTAATGTTTTATGCTTTTGAAAAAATATTGGGCAGACCTTTAAAACAGAAGACCCAAGAAGGTTTTTTTCGAATCGGTCTTTTTATGCTGTTTTCTTTAATGTTTTTTACAACGTTTAATGATCTTAAAGATATTGGCCTGTTTTAAGCCATTTTTAATCACTAAAAAACTCAATAAAATAAGCACTTATTAGCCATACTATATGTTGATATTTATTGTTTTTAAAACACTAAAAAAAGTGTTGATTTATAAGCATAATTGTAGAGATTAAAAAATATAATCAAAAAGGGACTAAATATATGAACAAAAAACAACTAGTAGCAAAAATCTCAACAACATTAGGTCAAAGTAAAGCTGATGCTGAGAGAACTTTTGATTCAATTACGACTATTATCTTAAATGAGTTAAAAAACGACGAAACTGTGAAAATAGCTGGTTTTGGTACTTATAAAGTGGCAAAAAGAAAAGCTAGAGTAGGAAGAAACCCAAGAACAGGGGAATCTATCCAAATTTCAGCATCTCAAAAAGTTAAGTTTTTACCCGCTAAAAGCTTAAAAGAAATGTTTAACAAATAGACATTATTTATTTAGTAGCTCCCATTTTCTGGGAGCTATTAAAAATTCACATACCTTCAATAGTCCTTAAGCATTGCGTTTAAAGAATGCCTAAGTTGATTAATTGCCGTTAGTCAACAATTAAACTCTACAATAAATACAAATTATCGATAAACAATAAAGAGGATAAATGAAAAAAGTAATGTTTTTAACATTAAGTAGTTTGATATTTTTTTTGTCATTAACAAATTTAAGTTTTGCCGAAACAACAATGTCTGCTGAAGGTCAATATATTTTTAATTCATTAGGTTTTTACATAGGTGGGGTTTTAGTTGCTTTTATGGCTGCTGGTTTTTGTATGCTGGAGAGTGGCTTAGTAACCACAAGGAGTGTGTCATCGATTGCAGCTAAAAATATAGGAAAATTTGCAATTGGATCAATTGTTTTTTTTTTAATTGGTTATAATTTAGCATACGACATTCCACAGGGTGGATTTATAGGTTCGTTTTCAATATGGACCGACACATCTAATGTAGAAACTGGTTATTCAGGTTATTCAGATTGGTTTTATCAAACTATGTTTGTTTGTGCTACAGTGTCTATCGTATCTGGAGCCGTTGCAGAAAGAATTAAAATTTGGCCATTCTTTTTCTTTGCAGCAATAATGGCAGGCTTTATTTATCCAATTTCAATGGGTTGGCAGTGGGGAGGTGGTTGGTTATCAGCTGCTGGTTTTTCTGATTTTGCTGGCTCAACTTTAGTTCATGCATGTGGTGGTGCCGCAGCATTAGCTGGCGTAATTGTTTTAGGAGCTAGAGACGGAAGATTTAGCGCTAAAGGTGAAAAGAAATCAATGATACCATTTGCAGCATCGAGTATTCCATTAGTAACACTTGGAACTTTTTTACTTTGGTTTGGTTGGTTTGGTTTTAATGGCTTTAGTCAACTTGCTATGGGAACATTTGACGATGTGAATGCAATTGCAAAAATAGCTGTTAATACGCACCTTGCTGGAGCTGCGGGCGTAGTAACAGGAGCAGTTCTTACACGTTTAATTGGAGGCAAAACTGATATTATAATGATGCTAAATGGTGCTCTAGCTGGTTTAGTTGCAATCACAGCAGAACCATTAACACCTACTCCGATAACAGCAATGTTGATTGGCTCGGTTGGAGCTGCAATAATGTACTATGGAACGAAACTATTAGAACATTTGAGATTAGACGATGTTGTAGGAGCAATTCCAGTACACTTATTTGCAGGTATTTTTGGAACATTAGTTGTACCATTTACTAATACAGATACTTCTTTTGGAACGCAGTTCTTAGGTGTTATCTCAATTTGTACTTTTAGTTTTGTATTTTCATATGTTGTATTCAGAACAATGAAAGAAACTACTGGTCTAAGAATAAGTAAAGCAGCAGAAAAGCTTGGTACTGATAAAGCCGAGATAGGAGTAGTTGCTTATTCAATTAGAGATTAAATAGTATTTTAAAAAAATACCCCTCAAAAAAAAAGCCCGAAAAATCGGGCTTTTTTTTAAACTTTATTTTCATCCCAAATCTTTTTCCAATTTTTGTTAGGTGACAATCCATATATAGAATTTATATTCGTACAGTGAATGGCGATAGATGGAATTGGTGATATGCAAAGTTCTTGTTTGTAAATTTCGTGTAGAGGAGACTCAAATGGATAGTGCTCAAAAGTACACATGCTTAAAAATTTATTCCAATGTTTTTCTATAATTTGTTTACTAGTTAAAAAAGTACATAAAGTTTCGTTAATTTTTCTCCAGTGATATTTTTCTCCTAAATAAATATTAGTATTTTCTGCTTGCAAATATAAATAAGGATAATCAGTAGGACATATTATTAACTCATTGCTAGTTAAAGAAGCAATTCTTTCATAGGTAAACAACATTTCAGTTAAAGCATCTAACTCATGAATGTAATCATCTTCTACAAAATAAACCAAATCTTCCGACAGTTTTGACAATAATAAAGATTTATAAATATTTGACATATTGGAGATTTGATTAGGTATTGTTTCTTCATTTTTTTCATTTATTTTTTTTATTTTATCTTTAAATTCAGAAATATTTAGATTTAATAGATTAAAACTAATAGCTGAAGAATTTAATAAATTTTTAATTTTTGTTAAATTCTCATTATTTGAATTGTGATCAATTACTATAATCTTTATATTTATGTTAGGATGGTATTTTTTAGCGTAGTTTAAACTTCGTAGGATAGAATTAATGGATCTTAAAGTATATTCAATCTTGTCTTGCTCAAATATTCGTTTTTTGCTTTGAGTAAGCATATTAACACTTGAGCAAGTTCTAATAATCACATCCAATGACTTAACTTTTCTTGAAATCTTAACCTCACCAAGAGGTAGGCTAATAGATTTTTTACCTGAAATGCTTACTGTTTGATTTAAATCTTTATTAGATGTAGGTATATAAAAGTTATTTTGGTCAATAATTTCATAACCCATTAATCTACACAGTTTAATGAAGAGCCTTTTTAAGGGATTTTTAGATTTTTGTGGTTGAACTTCTTTCATTAAATATTTATTTTTTTATAATAATATATAATTTAATATCATGAATATAAAATCATCCCAAGATCTTGTTAATGAGGCCAATCAGTTAGTCGAGACGCTTGATACCACTAAGGTTAAGTCAATGTTTGATAATAATGAATGTATTTTAATTGACGTTAGAGACATTAGGGAGCTATGGAAAGAAGGAACGGTGAAAAACTCTAAGCATATTCCAAGAGGTATGCTGGAATTTTGGCTTGACCCGCAAAGTTCTTATTTTAAAGAAAATAAATTTGAACTTAATAAAAAAATGGTTTTGTTCTGTGCCCTTGGCATGAGATCAGCGCTAGCAACAAAATCTTTAGTCGATATGGGTTTTAAAAATGTTGCCCACGTCAGTGGAGGATTTGATTCCTTAAAACGATGTGGTTTTGATATAGTTGCAAAAGAAAAAAAATAATTATTTCAAAGATTCAGCTAAAGCATATTCAAGTCTGTCCTGGCCCCAAAACACTTTATTGTTTACCACAAATGTCGGAGCTCCAAAAACACCTTTTTCATAAGCCTCTTGTGTTCTTTTCTTAAGCTCATCTTTAAGATTTTGATTTGAAAGTTTTAGAGAAAAAGTTTTTGGATTTATATCTATATTCTTTAAAGTCTTATCAACAACCTGTTGATCATTTAAATTGAGACCACTAACCCACATAGCTTCAAAAATTTTATCTATGTAATTATTAGCTATTCCATCTTCTTCTGCAATTAATACACCACGCATAAGACTGACAGTTTTGATTGGAAAGTATGAATTGAATTTAAAACTAATTTTGTATTTTTCACAAACCATTTTACAATCTCTAATCATAAATTTCGCTTTAGCAGGGATAAATGCAGGAGCTGTTATTTTGTGTAAATTATGAAGACCACCAAGTAGTACAGGTTTTAATCTAAACTTAAAATCTTGTTTAAATTTTATTGATTTGATTTGTTGAAATGAAATGAAAGTATAAGGACTGACAAAATCAAAGTAGAAATCTATAGGCTTACTCATTAAAATTAATTTTCTTTGCATAAAATATTCTAATAAACCAATAAATTACAATTCCAAAAGGTCCAGTGAAATAAGCAATTAAAATACACGGTGCTGAAAAAGTTCTAGGTACCATGTGTCTTTCACCATCTCTAGCAATCCAAGCTCCAACAAATAAACTTATAGAAAGAAAATGTAGCCAGAAGATAAGTCGAAAAGTTTCGTTTGAATATATTTCATCTAGTCCATCAAGACCTAAATAAAGTTTAAATCCTTCAAAAGTATTCCCTTCTAAAATAATTTGTCGAGCAATAAAGACATAAGCAGTCGCCAGCAACAAAGGTGCTATAATTGAATGAGAAAAAAACTTAGTAATATTATGATTTGGCATCAATATCAATAACAACCAGAAAGGAACAACACCCCAATTCGCAATTAGGTAAATGTTTTGAAAAGTTAATAAGTTATCAAAAGTATTTATCATCAAAAATAATATAGTATATTAGATAAATGAATCCCACAGCAAATAAGAAAGATTTTGAAGATCTTACAACCAATTTAAAGGATTTAGCCTTTGCTTATTTGGAAAAATATAGCCCCTCAAAACAACAATTAAAGATTTATCTTTTAAAAAAATATTTAACAAAAATTAAAGGCACGAAATCTAAAAGAGAAGTTTCAGAAATAATAGATGAGATATTAGAAAGTCTTGAAAAAAATAGAATAATTAATGATGAGCTATACTCTGACTCTAAAGCTAGAATTTTCCTAAGACGCGGGTACTCTTTGAACAAGATTAACCAGTCATTAAGAAATAAAGGAATTGGAAATGAGTATATTAAAAATAGTATAGATAAAATTAAAGAAGATAAAATAGAACCTGATTTTGTATCTGCTCTTAAACTTTGTAAAAGAAGAAGAATAGGCGCGCTAAGACCTGGCGCTAATAGAGAGTTATTTTACAAAAAAGATATGGGAATTTTAGCAAGAGGTGGCTTTAGTTTTGAGTTATCTAAAAGGGTTTTAGATTTACCGTTAGAAGAATTTAATAAATTACTTCGAATTATTTAATTTATCTTTTTTTTCTTGTTGCACAAGAATATCTAGCTTTCTTTTCAATGAATTTCGAACAATAATAAAAAAAAACCAGCCAAACAAAGTTACTGAAATTACAATAATTAAAATAGTTTTAATCATTTAAATTTTGTGCTCGTCTAATTAATATACTAGGATTGGCATAGTCTTCTTTTCCATAGTCAAAAGAACCACCGTCTAATGTTTTGATAATTGCACCCGCGTGCTCAGCTACCGCATGTCCAGCTGCGTAATCCCACTCATTAGCTCTTTCTTTAGCAGCATAAATGTCAAATTTACCGTTTGCAATTACACAAAATTTGTAAGAGCTGGCCATTTTAACAATCGAAGTAACATTATATTTTTTTAGTTCTTTCATTATATCTTCAGACGGGTGAGAAGAACTAGAAAGTGCAACGATCTCATTCTCAGGTGTTTGTTTCGAGCAATCATTTTTCACTTTTTTATTATTTTCAATTAAATAGCTGTCACCAATACCATAAGAATAAAAAAGCTGTTTTTTTTTAGGGACTCCCACTAGACCTACACCTGGAACTTTGTCTATAACCAGAGCTGCATTTAAAGTATATTCTTCTTTACCTGCTATATATTCTTTAGTTCCATCAATAGGGTCAATGAGCCAAAAAATTTTTTCCTTATTTTTAATTTTTATATCTACTGTTTCTTCAGAGACTATAGGTATGTTTGGTGTTAATTCTAAAATTCTATTAGTTATAAGTTCGTTAACTCTTAGATCACCATTACTAACAGGTGATTTATCATCTTTAATTTCAATTTTTAAACCTTTTGAATATAAATCTATGGATTCTTGACCTGCGACATCAAAAATTTTAATTAAACCTTCAGCTATAGTTTTTAATTCATTTTTGTTCATTTTTTAATTTTTTCTAACATCACAATTTCTCCGTTTATAACTTGTTTTCCTTGGTTTTGAAAATTAACAGTAACTTTATTTTTAATTATGGACTGTACTTGGCCAATACCCCAATCTTTTTGTAAAGGGTTAATCACGTAATCACCTGGTGTAAAATCAAAATGGATCATGGAAAATTCTTATTATATACACTATATATCATTCAATGATTAATTCACTAGGTTTTAGTAAAACGCCTAAAAATACAAAAGTTGTTGTAGCTATGTCTGGAGGTGTAGATTCATCTGTAGTCGCAGGCCTAATGAAGGAAGAAGGCTATGATATAACCGGAATAACTTTAAAATTATACGATGACAACAAGATCTCCAAAGAGGGCAGGCAATGTTGCGCAGGTCAAGACATTTTAGATGCAAAAAGAGTTGCAGAACATCTTGGCATAAATCATAAAATATTATTTTACCAAAAAAAATTTAAAGAAGAAGTCATTGACTCATTTATAGACAGTTATGTAGCAGGAGAAACACCCATACCCTGTGTTCAATGCAATCAGACTGTAAAATTTAGAGATTTATTTAAATACGCTAAAGAAATTAATGCAGATGCACTAGTAACCGGACATTACGTAACGAGATTTAAAAATAACGGTAAAGCAAGCATGTATAGAGCTAAAGACTCCAATAGAGATCAAAGTTATTTTTTATTTAGTACAACTCAGGAACAGCTAGACTATTTGAGATTTCCACTTGGTGAGATTGAAAAAGAAGAAACACGTAACATAGCAAACAAGTTAAGCCTTAATGTTGCGAATAAACCAGATAGCCAAGACATCTGTTTTGTGCCTAATGGAGATTATAGTTCTGTGATAAAAAAATTTAGACCAGAATCATTTAAAAAAGGTGATATTACAGATTTAAACGGTAAGAAATTAGGTGAGCACGAGGGAATAATTAATTATACAATCGGACAAAGAAAAGGAATTAAGATATCAAGCACAGATCCTTTGTATGTTGTAAATATAGATGCTGAAAATAATAAAATAATAGTTGGGTCAAAAGAATCCTTAATTATTCAAAATATAGAACTAAAAGATTTAAATATTTTGGGTTCAGAAAAAGAATTTAGTGACTATGTTTCAATTAAAGTAAGATCAACAGGCAAACTTCTAAAAGCAAAAGTTAATATTAAAAATAATTCTGCTAGCGTAAATATAGTTGATGGTGAAGCTGGTATTTCACCAGGACAAGCATGTGTTTTTTATTCAAAAGACGATATCGGTGATAAACTATTAGGTGGTGGGTGGATTTACAAAGCTACAAACAAAAACTTATTAACGTAATTAACAGGAAAAAATTACCGCACGTAATAAGTGATACATAGTTAATCTAAGGTATGATTTAATACAAATGAATTAAGAGGCAACTCTTAACTGGCCAGTTAAGGAAAAACCGAGAGGTTCAAGCTTAACGGGCAGAAAGGTGAGAAAAGTAGCGCTTTTCATTTTCACCGACTGGCTTGGCGGTAGCGCCTAAAACGACGAGCCAAACTTAAGAATTGAGGGGTGTAAAAACCTCCAATTCTTTGGGTTTAAATTTTTTTTTTCCAAAAAAAACTAGTTAGCAAATAAAATAATATTACCCCAATAAAATAATTCCATTCTAAACCGTGTTTAAAATGAATATTCCCACCTATTATCAAGAGCGGAATGCTTAAAATCGCAACAAATATTAAGATAAAAACTAATAAAAATTTTAATTTTAAAACATTTAAATTAAAATAATTTTTTAATTTTATCTTTAAATTGTAAAGGTTAATAACAAGCAGAGTTTGAGCTATTATTTCAAAAATAATAAAACTTAGTAAAACAACCCTTCTTAGAAATTTAAATATTTTTATATCAGTCTCTACTCCAAGTAAAATAGAGTGAATCGAAAGAAAGATTGCAGATAGAATTCCAAAAACCATAAAAGCATTTTTTTTTAAGTTTGTGTTTTTGAAATAGTTTATTAAAATATTATTTTTGTGCCAATAGAAGCACAATAAAACAGCAGCTAAGATCATACCTGGTTTAAAAATTAGATATTGAGGAAAAGTTCTTGAAGCCCTACTTATAGACAAGCTTCCATCAAAATATGGAATGGAAAAATTAGACCTCCCTATTTGGTCGACTGTAAAAAATGTATTTTCAAAAAGATCGTAGTTTATAGATATGAAAAGACATGTGTTTATAGTGATTAAAGGAACTAGGAAAATCCAAAGACTCAATGACCGAATTTGAGTTATTTCTTTCATTGCTATACTGAAAAATTACTTTTTCTTATTTCTTTTTCTAGCTCTTCTTTTTTTGGAGCCAATTTTTCTTCTGCCTCTATGTTTCTTAGGGTATCCCATAATTTAGCCTTTATTACACTCTTAGTTGTTAAAAATCTATATAAAGTTTAAACTAAGGAATAATTATACTTAAACTATGAAAAAGTCCATAAATACGCTTTTAAAACACACTTCTTCTGGAAAAATAAATCGATCTGCAAATCCACCCGTAGTTAGGGCATCAACTATCTTGTTTGATTCCATGCAAGAACTAGCGTCTCATGAAAAAAAAGTATTGCAGAACAAACCAATCACACATTATACCTATGGAAGATACGGAAGTCAGACAACCATTGAGCTGCAAAAGATTATCAAAGAACTTGAACAAGCTCATCATGTTTTTTTACATTCTACTGGTTTTGGATCGGTATCATTAGCTTTTATGGCATTATGCAAATCTGGAGATGAGATTTTAGTAGGTGACAATGTTTACTACCCCTCAAGAGAAATAACAGAAAAACTTCTACCTAAATATAATATTAAAACTAAATACTACGACCCTAACAATATTAACGACATGAAAAGTAAAATTACAAAAAAAACAAAATTAATTTTTGTAGAAAATCCAGGCAGTATAACTTTTGAATTTCAAGATCTTAAAGAAATTATTAAGTTAGCTAAAAAAAATAATATTATTACAGCAATGGATAATACTTGGGGTACACCACTATATTTTAAGCCTTTGGCTCTTGGTTTTGATGTCTCTATTTCTTCTGCAACTAAATATTTTTCTGGACACTCAGACGCTATGGGTGGCACGTTAGCTGTTAACAAAAAAACTTATAATAAAATAAAATTTTGTGACAAACTTTTAGGAAGTAGATTATCAGCCGATGAAGCTTATTTAATAATAAGAGGTATCAGAACTTTAGATATAAGACTTAAAGCTCACTATGAGAATACAATAAAAATAGTTAATTTTCTTAAAAAACAAAAAAAAATTAAAGAAGTCTTATACCCACATAAAGCAGGTTCTAAAAATTATAAAATGTGGAAAAAATACTACTCTGGTGCCTCAGGACTTTTTTCAATTGTAATAAAATCTAAAAATAAGTCATCTGTTCTAAAATTTGTAAATAAATTGGAACTCTTTGGTATTGGTTATAGTTGGGGAGGGTTTGAGAGTTTAGCCATTTATCATGACATATCTAAAAGTAGAAATTTTTATAAATTTGAAAAAAATGAACACCTAGTTCGAATACATGTTGGCCTAGAAGACCCGAAAGACTTAATAGCTGACCTAAAGAACTCTTTAAAGAATATTAAGTAAAATTTTTTATCAAGCTGTTCTTAAAACAGGTTTTTCATCAATAGGCAGATGAACAAAACCTGCAAAAACAGAAAGTAGTATTGATAGATACCAAGCGTAATCATAGCTTCCGTAAGTATCAAAAAAATATCCGCCTAAATAAGCACCTAAAAAAGAACCAACTTGATGACTAAAGAATACTATTCCAAAAAGAGTTGCTAAGTATTTAGTTCCAAATATTTGAGCCACAATTCCATTAGTGGGAGGAATGGTTGCTAACCACAAAACTCCAAATAAAACTCCAAATGCTAGAGCTGTAAAAGTTGATGGTGGTAAAAAAAGAAACAAAGCAAGAATCACACCACGAGAAAAATAAAGAATGCTTAAAAGAATTTTCTTACTATATTTTGAGGCAAGAAAACCCATTCCTATAGTTCCAAATATATTAAAAAAACCGATTAAAGCTAAAATTGCTGCAGCTGTCCAGTCAGGTAAACCTTTTTGTTGAATATATCCAGGTATATGAGTTGCAACTAAAGTAATTTGGAAACCACAAACAAAAAATCCTGCAACTAAAAGCATATAACCTTTATGTTTAAAAGCTTCCTTCATGGCATTTAAGGTTGTTTGATTTTTTGTAAAATCATTGTTTGTTGTATCTACATATTCTTTCTTGAACAAAAAGAGAGAACAAATACTTGCAAAAATTAAAAAATATATAAAGAATTGGACTGTATTTTGCCAACCATAAACATCATTAGAAAATTTTGTAAACAATGGCATAATAAAAAAACCAATTGAAGCAGAACCAGTTACTATTCCTACAGATATTGTTCTATTTTTATCTGAAAAATATTTTCCTACGGCAGCAACAGGTACTGAGACAGCTGTACCTCCAAGTGCTGTTCCAATTACAACACCCATACTGATTAAAAAAATTGAATTAGATGCTGGCTGATTTAATACAATGTATGAGCCAATAATATAAAAAAGAAAAGCCACAAATGCAGCCCTATTAGAACCGTACTTATCTGCAATCATTCCAAAAAGTGGCGCTGTAATACCCCAAAAAAGCATTTGTATACCAATCGCTAATCCAAATTGCGTTCTATTGATTCCTAAATCGTTTTCAAAAAATTGATAAAATAATCCCCATGTTTGTCTTACACCCATAGAAACAAGTACAACTAAACTTGCTGCGATTAGGACAATTAAGGCTTTTCTGTTTTCAAAAAATTTTTCTTGCATGGAATTTTATATTCTGCTTTTTTTAGAGTGATTTTCAATCTTATTAACAAATACACCCAATAGTTGTATGTATTTTAATTGAATATTCTAAGCTTAATATAATACATTAGAATTAACCAAGGAGATTAAATGTTTTCAAAAAAATTAAATCATAAACTAAATCAGTACCATTTATTAAATCATCCATTCTATAAATCGTGGAATGAAGGAAAATTAACAAGAGAGATTATTAAAGATTACGCCGAGCAATACTACCAACATGTGAAAGCATTCCCTAGATATATTAGCGCAACACATTCATTATGCGAAGATATTGAAAAAAGAAAAATTTTATTAGAAAACTTAAATGACGAAGAAAACAGAGAAGCGGATCACCCTAAACTTTGGAAAAACTTTGCACTTGCTATGGGAGCAGATGCTGAGGAAATAGAAAAAGTTAAAACAGATCAATTCACAAAAGACATGATTGATAACTTCTTTAAAAATGGTAGATCAACGTACGCTGAAGGACTCGCTTCTTTATATACATATGAAAGGCAAATACCCGAAATAGCAGAAACCAAAATTCAAGGATTGAAAAAATATTACGGCGTTAACTCAAAAAAAGGCCTTGAATTTTTTGTAGTTCACAAAGGAGCTGATGTTCATCATAGAGCAGAATGTGAAAAATTACTAGACGGGCTAACTATAGAAGAGCAAGATAAAGCAGAAGTGGCAGCGTTATCAACCGCAAAGTATCTTTGGAATTTTTTAAGCGGAATAGCAGCTAAGCATAACCTACAAGTAGCTGCTTAATAGTTGATCTAATCTGTTTTAAGTTATAATTAACAGTTTATGAAAAAATCGCCCGAAAAAAAATTTGGAATATTTTTTTCAATTATTTTTTTCGCTATTGGCTTATGGCCACTTTTAAATCAGGGATCAATTAGAATATGGTCAATAGTAATAGCATTTTTATTTTTAGCTGCAGCTCTACTCTTACCAAAATCCTTAAGAAAATTAAATAATAATTGGATAAAATTAGGAGAAATTCTCGGGAAAATAATTGCGCCAATAATTATGGCTTTGGTTTTTTTTATCATTTTAGTTCCAGTAAGTTTTATTGTCAGAATTTTAGGTAAAGATTTACTCAAACTTAAATTTTTAAAAAATAATACTTACTGGATAGAAAGAGAAAAAAATATTACCACAATGGATAAACAGTTTTAATGATTGAGTTTATAAAAGAATTTTGTGAATTTTTACAAGTCAGAAAAAAATACTGGTTATTGCCAATTATAATTGTTTTAGCTTTATTTGGATTTCTAATTGTGCTTAGCCAAGGTTCAGTTGTAGCTCCTTTTATTTATACAATTTTTTAATGACTAATATTTTAGGAATATCAGCATTTTATCATGATAGTGCTGCCACATTAATTCAAAATGGAGAAATTATTGCAGCGGCTCAAGAAGAGAGATTCTCAAGAAAAAAACATGATGAAAAATTTCCAAAAAATGCAATAAAATATGTTCTACAAGAAGGTAATATTAATTTAAGCCAAGTTGATTATATAGTTTTTTTTGAAAAACCATTTTTAAAGTTTGAAAGATTACTTGAAACATATCTAGCATTTGCACCCAGAGGATTTAAATCATTTTTATTAGCAATGCCAGTATGGCTTAGAGAAAAGCTTTTTCAAAAAAAATATTTATTTGATCTTCTTCACCAATTAGACGAAAATTTTAAAGACGCTACAAAAATTAAATTTTCAGAACATCATTATAGCCATGCTGCAAGTGCCTTTTACCCCTCGCCATTTGAGGAAGCGATAATATTAACCTTAGATGGAGTAGGTGAGTGGGCAACCACAACGCTTGCTCATGGTAAGGGCAATCAAATTACTATGCTTAAAGAAATACATTTTCCTCATTCTCTAGGTCTTCTATATTCTGCTTTTACTTATTATACAGGCTTTAAAGTTAATAGTGGTGAGTACAAAGTTATGGGTTTGGCACCATATGGTAAACCTATATACAAAAAATTAATTCTAAAAAATTTAATTGATATAAAAGAAGATGGATCATTTAGATTAAACATGAGCTATTTTGATTTTGCAACTGGAACAACAATGACGAATAAGAAATTTGATAATTTATTCAAACAACAACCAAGAAAACCAGAAACAGAATTATTAACTCAATTTCATATGGATATAGCAGCTTCTATTCAGGCAGTTACAGAAGAAATAGTTCTTAAGTTAGCTAAAAGTATCGCCGCTGAATTTAAGATTAAAAATATTTGCTTAGCTGGTGGTGTGGCTTTGAATTGTGTTGCTAACGGTAAGATTTTAAAGAATAAAATATTTAGTAAGATCTGGGTACAACCAGCAGCAGGAGATGCTGGAGGATCACTCGGAGCTGCTTTGGCATATTGGCATCAAGAACTTAAAAAAACGAGGACCGCAAACCCAATGGATAACATGCAAGGTTCTTATTTAGGACCTAAATTTGAAAATGATGTTATTGAAAAAAAACTCATATTATTAAAAGCAAACTTTAAAAAACTCAAAGAAGATGAGATAATTGATATTTTAGCAAAAGAATTAAGTGAAGAAAAAACTGCTGGATGGTTTCAAGGTAGAATGGAATTTGGTCCTAGAGCTTTAGGCGGAAGATCAATTTTAGCAGACCCAAGATCGGCAAAAATGCAGAAAGAACTTAATCTTAAAGTTAAATTTAGAGAGAGCTTCAGACCTTTTGCACCATCAATTTTAAGTGAGAAAGTTGGTAATTGGTTTGAGATTGATGAAGCTAGTCCATATATGCTTTTAGTTGCCAACATAAAGAAAGAAAGGCAAATACCCATGAGCTCTGATCAAAAAAATTTATTTGGTATAGAAAAGCTGAATATAAAAAGATCAGAAATTCCAGCTGTAACTCACGTTGACTATTCCGCTAGAATTCAAACAGTACACAAACAAACAAATCCAAAATATTACAAATTAATAAAAAAATTTGATGAATTAACTAAATGCCCAATTCTAGTTAACACTTCGTTTAACATAAGAGGTGAGCCAATAGTATGCTCAATAGAAGATGCGTATAAGTGTTTTATGGGAACTAATTTAGATGTATTAGTTATTGAAGATTTTATTTTATTTAAATCAGATCAAAATCAAACTTTAACGGATGATTATAAAAATAAATTCAAATTAGATTAATCGAGGATGATAGAAAAAAAAAATCAATACTTTTATAGTTTGGATTTATTTAGAGGTTTTTGTGGTTATGGCGTAGCTATCACACATCTGTATGCTTTCGTTTTTGAAAACTTTTTTATGGAGTATCTTTCATTTTTATTTGTAGAGTTTTTTTTTGTTCTTAGTGGATTTGTTCTTTACCCACAATTATTAAAAGTACTTAATAATAAAAAAAATTTATTAAAATTTTATCAAAGAAGATGGCTTAGAACGTTACCTCTTTACTTTATCTCTTTATTACTTGTATCAATTTTGACTAATAATATATTTACTTTAGATTTTTTTAAGTACTTAACTTTAACACAAAACATAATACCTAATTTTATTTCTGATAGTTATTACCCAATCGCATGGTCACTTTCGATTGAAGAAATGTTCTATTTATTATTTCCAATTTTTTTAATAAAAGTTAATAGTAAAAATTTTATAACTTATGCTTTTTTTATATTTATATTTATACTCATATGTAAATTATTTTTAGCCCCCTATGTAGAGTCGAATTATTATAGAACTGGAACTTTTTTAAGATTAGATGCCATATTACTTGGATTTATTTTGTGTCATTTTAAAAATTATATAATCAAAAGACATTTTATTATTTTATCAAGCTGCGTATTGCTGCTGTTTATCTATTTCACAAACTATAACTTTTTTATTTTAAATAAACATATATCAATAATAAATGTAACTTTTATACTACTGATGCAATTTACCAGCATTAGTGTCATGCTTGCTTTTATTCAACTTGAGTCGCTACTTGTAAATAAAATATTAAAGAAGTGTTGCACGCTCATTTCCAACCAAACTTATTCTATTTACCTGCTACACATAATCTTTATTTATATTTTGAAAGAAATTAACTATGGAGTCTATTTTACAAGTTTTATTTATATTTTATTACTTTTTTTGACTTCTTCATTAGTGTATAAATTTTTTGAAAAACCAATCTTAAGATTAAGGCCTAAACTAATATAAATTATGATAAATTTTTTTAAAAAAAAAGCTTCGTGGATACCTGCCTTGGTTATAATTTTATTAATTATTTTAATGATTGTTTTATCTAAATTAGGCCCCAGCCCACTTGGCTACAGAATTTACTAATTATCTAAGTAAATGAGTAGTTCTGGAAGTATTAAGCTTGCAATGATCTCTGACCCTTCTTTCGTGGTATGGACACCGTCATACCAGTAATTTACATCCCCAGACAAATTTTTTGCTAAATCTATACATGCGTATTTTTTTAATCCGCAATGTTCTATGAGAGCAGTATTTAATAGAAATGTATTTTCAGTATGTCCTGCCGCTGAAATATTAGTAATGAATATCGGCTTAGCCCCTAATTGCTTGCTGTAATCATGTATTTTATCTATTCTTTTTAAATAGGTATTTGTTTTAGTTGTATCTTTTTTAATATCTTTTTTTGCCTGTTTATAACCTTTAAAAAAATAATTTTTTTTATAAGATTCATCAATTTTCCCATCGTATTTGACAAAATCTTTTTTTGTCGACAAAACTTTATATTTAAATATTCTTGCCTGGTCATACAAAAAGCTTCTTGATTTAAAATTATCCATAAAAACTTCAATTTTTTCTGGATTGAGTAAATGCCCATCTGTGGCTAAACTTATGACATTATCTGCATCAGCAGATTGGTCGTTTATACCAGTATAAATTAAAACATATCTAGGCTTAAATTCTCTAATTTTAAACAACCAATTTTCAAAAGCACTAACTATCCCTTTTGTAGATTGACCCTCAACACCAGCATTAACTATTTTTATTGGATCGTTACTACTTCTAAGTCCTTTGTTTAAGTATTCAGTAATGGTATATTGACTTGGCTTATATCTTTCGTCAATCATGCTACCACCTAGTATAATAGCATCTATGTCTGAAGGTTCTATATCTCCAGCTCTAAATCCGTAATAGTTTCTTTTGTAATTATATTCTATAATTTCATTTTTATAGGTCCATATAATTTTCTGATTTTTCATTCGGTGCTCACGCATATAAGGACCAAAATTATCTTTATCAAACCAATATCCAAAAAATAGTTCAGTTACAAATACAGCAATTAAAACTATGCATATATTTGTAAATAAAAGTTTTATAGAAAAAATAATTTTCTCTTTCATTGTAAAATTATTTTAGATTTAATACTGACATAGGATCAAGCTTAACATCAAATAAATTCAATCGCACATCAAGGTGTGGTCCTGTAGATCTTCCAGTTTTTCCAACAGTACCAATAATATCATTCTGTTGAACTTTCTGGCCAATTTTTACATGTATATCTTTCATATGCATATAAAGAGTGCTTACACCGTGGCCATGGTCAAAAATAACTGTACCACCAGTATAGTATAAATTTTTTTCTGAAAGAGTTACTACTCCGCTTAACATTGCTTTGATATCCGCACCCTCATTAGCCGCAAAGTCTAATCCATAGTGTGGAGATTTAGGAATACCATTTAGTATTCTTTGACTTCCATAAACACCAGTTATAATTGCATCTTTAATAGGAGATACAAATTGGTTGGTAAAAAAATTTAAACTACTATCAACATTTCTTGCTTTTGTAATTAGCTTATTATCCCTTTTAATTCTTTCATAAAATTCCTTAGGTGGCGTGACTTGTTTTTTTGGTAGACCTTCAATTTTTTGAATTTTATATTTTTTTTTGTAAATTTTTTTTGTGATTTTATTAGAAATATTATTTTTAACTGTTTCTACAGTAACATCATTTTTTCTATCTTTGCTTAATCCAAAAACAAAAAAACCAAGTTTAGAAACTTTAACTTTTTTTTTATCAACAAACACTTTTGATCCAGGCACTGTTTTACCTAAAATTAAATTTCCCTGAAAAAAAGTCCCTTTAAATTCAAGTGAATAAACTATATTTGATTGTAAAAATAAAATTATTATAAATAACAATTTTTTCATTTATACAATTTTCATTTATTATTTGTTAACTAGATTATTTTTAAAATATATTATAGATATTATTCTATAGCAACTTTGCATATTAATAAATTAAAATAACTCAAATGTTAAACAAAATAAAAAACCTTTTATCTAATTTCCCGTTGTTGTATAATTTTGTCAAGAAATTTAAGCAAGATTTATCAAATAATAAAATTTATTACATAATTAGCAAGAGTGACATAGGTAAGTTTAATTTTAAAAATTTTTCTTACAATACGTTTAATGAAAAAAATTTAGCAAAACTTTATACAAAGTATGAAGATTACTATATTTTTATCACAGACAAAAATATTGTTAAAAAATACTCAACAGAAAGATTAGAAAGATTACTTAACCTTATCACCAAAGAAAAAGCTGACTTGGCTTATGATGGCGATTGCCCTTATTGTACCGAAATTACTTCTGTCAAATTATTAAAAAAATACTCAAACAAGTATCCTTTAAAATATTATCCTATTAGTTTTTATTATTTTTATTGTGATCTTAAGTTTATCATGAAAAACATAGGTGCAAATCATAGGGAATATAATTTTAATGGAACCTTTATTTTACCTGAAGGTGGAAAAACAATAGGCGACGGTGGAGATGTTAAGTTTAGATTAAACTTTATACCTGATTTAACAAACAAAACCTTTTTAGATATTGGTTCAGAAGAGGGTTATTCTGTTTTTAATGCAATTACAAAAAATGCTTCGTATGCAAAAGGAATTAATATTGAAGAAGATATAGAATATGATTTTTTTCCAGAATATTTGAGGCCTAAAGGTGTCACGCCCAGAAAAAGAATTAATATTGAAAATACAATTACTTTTTTGAAAAAAATTTATAAATTAGAAAATAGCAAAAAAATATCTTTTGAGTATAAAAATATATACAGTTTGATAAATGAAAATTATGATTTTGTTTTTTGCTTTGGAGTTCTTTATCATTTAAAAAATCCATATTTAGCAATAGAAAATTTATATAAGATTACTAACGATACACTTGTAATTGAGACACAGGGGTACTTTTCTAATTCGAAAGATTATTCTGGAGTTTTAGATGTAGATGATGGATTTGTAAGACATTCTCCAGAAGCCTTAAAATTTTTATTAAAAAAAGCAGGTTTTAAAAAAGTTGAAATCCTTTTTTCTGGTCTAAATAGAATTAAAAAGATTAGTAACATTGTTTTAAAGGCAACAAAAAATGTATAATAATTTTTTGGTTTATTTCTTTACAAAGAAGTTTTATAACTTATTTTTGGCGGGGTAGCTCAGTTGGTTAGAGCGCAGGACTCATAAGCCTGAGGTCAGTGGTTCGATTCCACTTCCCGCTACC
>ENA-OSJC01000447-OSJC01000447.1-marine-metagenome-genome-assembly--contig:-NODE-447-length-40522-cov-14.867944_pt1 | contig 40522 bp, 35 predicted proteins | sample MGYA00237885_ERZ534234 | MGnify/ENA primary metagenome ERZ534234 (study PRJEB26413, sample SAMN06343907) | marine metagenome | isolation source: coastal waters | place: Atlantic Ocean: West Antarctic... | reverse complement strand
GCATATCCAGGAGATAAACTTCTCTTTACAAATAATACTGATTTACATTTTTCAACATCTAGTACTGGCATTCCATAAATTGGACTTTGAGGATCAGTTTTTGCAGCTGGATTTGTTACATCATTTGCTCCTATTACAAATGCAACATCGGCATTAGCAAAATCATTATTTATTTCTTCAAGTTCAAAAACTTCATCATATGGAACATTGGCTTCGGCTAGTAACACATTCATATGTCCTGGCATTCTTCCTGCAACTGGATGAATTGCATAAGAAACTTTTATATCATTTTTCTTTAGTGTATCTACCATCTCTCTTAGAGCATGTTGTGCTTGAGCTACTGCCATACCATAACCTGGAACAATTATAACTGATGATGCATTTTTCATTAAGAAAGCTGCATCTTCTGCATTACCACTTTTAACTGGCCTTTGTTCTTCATTATCACTTGACGCAGACTGCTCAGTTGCTCCAAATCCTCCCAAGATTACATTAAAGAATGATCGATTCATACCTTTGCACATGATGTAAGATAAGATTGCTCCAGATGATCCGACAAGGGCTCCTGTTATAATTAATGCACTATTTTCTAAAGTAAAACCAATTCCTGCTGCGGCCCAACCAGAATAAGAATTCAACATTGAAATTACTACTGGCATATCTGCTCCACCTATTGGAATGATCAATAGAAACCCTATTAGAAATGAAACTGCTATTAATATCCAAAAGAAATTAGATGACTGCGAAGAGCAAAGTAAATAAGCCAAAACTATAATTGAAGTTAATAATAGAGCATTAAATAAATGCTGCCCCTTAAAAGTAATTGGTGAACCTGACATTACCCCTTGAAGTTTTAAAAAAGCAATTATTGAGCCTGAGAATGTTATCGCACCAACTGCAGCTCCAATTGACATTTCTATTAAACTTGCAAGTTTAATAGCCCCTGGAGATCCTAGATTGAATGCTTCTGGGTTTAAAAAAGCTGAGATTGCAACAAATACCGCTGATAGCCCAACTAAGCTATGAAAGCCAGCTACTAATTCTGGCATGGCCGTCATTGGTATCCTGTAAGCTATAAATGCTCCTATAAGTCCTCCAACTAGTAAAAAAATTAGTACATAAATTAATCCACTTGAAAAACTACCGACCGATAAAAAAGTAACAGTAATGGCTATCACCATACCCAAAATTCCAAAGAAATTACCTTGTCTTGAGGTTTCTGGTGATGAAAGACCTCTCAGTGCTAATATAAATAAAACACCTGAAATTAAATAAAATATTGCTGATAAATTTGCTGACATAATTATTTATCTTTCTTCTTCTTTTTATACATTTTAAGCATTCTTTGAGTGACTAAAAATCCACCAAATATATTAACAGCTGCAAGCGATATTGCTAAAAATCCTAAAATATTAGAAACCGTAATGACATTATCTGAGCTTCCTGCTAAACCTGCAATTATAGCACCAACAATAATTACTGACGATATAGCATTAGTAACTGACATTAATGGTGTATGCAAAGATGGAGTTACGCTCCATACGACATAATATCCAATAAAAATTGATAAAATAAATATACTTAATCTAAATATAAAAGGGTCTATTTCCATAAATTTATTTAATTAATGTTTTATTAATTATTTCATCTTCTAAATTAATATTAATCTTTTTATTTTCTTTATCATATAAGTTGGACACAAAATTAAATACATTTTTTGAATAAAGATTTGATGCTGAAACAGGTAACTTATTAAGGATATTTGTTTCACCCATAATTTTTACTCCTTTTTTAACTATAATTTTATCAACTTCACTAAACTCTGAGTTTCCACCCTGAACTGCGGCTAAATCATAAATAACAGAGCCCGACTGCATATTGTCAATCATGGAGCCTTTGATAATTAATGGAGCCTTTTTACCTGGTATTAAAGCAGTACATATTACAATATCTATTTTTTTTAAAGTCTCAGCCAATAAATCTTCTTGTTTTTTTTTAAATTCTTCAGAGGCTTCTTTTGCATAGCCACCTTCTGTTTCAAGATTTTCAGAACCTTCAACTGTTAAAAATTTTCCTCCTAAACTTTCAACTTGTTCTTTTGAAGCCATTCTCACATCTGTTGCAAAAACTATCGCACCCATTCTTTTTGCGGTAGCAATAGCTTGAAGACCAGCAACTCCAGCCCCGACTACCAATACTTTTGCTGCTGGAATTGTGCCAGCTGCAGTCATCATCATTGGTATAGCCTTTTCAAAATTAGCAAAAGATTCTATTACAGCTTTATAACCAGCAAGGTTAGCTTGTGAGGATAAAATATCCATCGATTGAGCTCTAGTTATTCGAGGTAACATTTCTAATGAAAAAACATTAATATTTTTTTTTACTAAATTTTCTATTTTTTCTTTATTAGCAAAAGGATTGAGCACTCCGATAAGTGTTTGATTGTCTTTTAAATTTGAAAGATTTTCATCAGACAATAAACCTAACTGAATAATGACATCTGCAATTTTTAAAGTTTCAGTCTCACTGCTCGATATCTTAACGCCTATTTTTTGATAATCATTATCCTTAAATCCTAAATGTTCACCATATTTTTCAACTAAAGAGATTTCAAAACCGAGAGCTATATACTTTTTTGCAATATCAGGGGTTATTGCAATTCTTTTTTCAATATTTTGATTTTCTAAAATTGAAACGATTCTCATAGGAGAATACTATAGCAAGAATATTGCCATTAAAACTAAAACACCTATAACAGCGACAGTTCCCCACAACACAAATTTTGTAAAATTATTCCATGTATTTTTATGGTCTTGGTTCTCCATAAAAACTACTTTTGTCTTGCTTTAAATTTTGGATTTGTTTTATTAATTATATAAACTCTGCCTCTTCTTCTAACTAACTTAGAATTAAGGTCTCTTTTTTTTAGTGATTTTAATGAGCTTTTAATTTTCATAATATTTTTTTTATAGCCGGCAATGTCCTACTCTTCCGTGTCTTAAGACAAAGTACCATTGGCGCTGAAGGGCTTGACTTCCGAGTTCGGAATGGGATCGGGTATAACCCCTTCGCAATAATCACCGGCGACAATCTTATAAGCCTTTATTTAAAATATGTAAAGGGTGTTATTTGGGGTTATTAACTTTAAAGCTATTGATATATTTTTTGAGGCTTTTTGTGCATGGAATTCTGTAGATCTTTAGTTTTCCTATTTTTCCTACAATAGTTGACTTATATCTTTCACCAAGTCTTTTTTTTGTAAACTTAATATTACTACTAAACATTTTGGCTACGTGCTTTATTGAATAACTCTGCAAATTAGAGATTGCATAATGTCTTTGTAAGTCTTTTTTCCAAGCAAAATAGCATCCTCGAGTTGTATCATCTATATGTGTAAATTTTCTACTTTGAGTTCCAGGTCTAACGATTGTAATTGCTTTATTTTGTAGATATTGCCTTTCAAAAATTCCAATGACCGTTGCCATTTTTCCTTCACTAATTTGCTTATTACCATACACATTATAGAAATAAAGTGCCTCATAATTTATAGCAAACCATTTTTTCATATGCATTAATAAATTTAAATTATTAGATTTAGAGAGAGCATATGGAGACAAGCTTTGATCGATGCCTCTATTTCCTAAACTAGCTGAAGTTGCAGAATAAATAATTTTAATTTTATTCTTTAAGCAAAAATGAAAAACTTTAGATGTTCCAGAAATATTTGAATGATAACATTTTTCAATATCTTCAAAACTTTGGTGTATTCTTGAGTATTCACCAAAATGAAAAGTAATAATAATTCTTTTTTTATATATATCTAATAATTTGTTTATGTTATTTGTATCACCATTCAAATACTTCACTCTAGTATTTTTTATTTGATTTTGTTTATTTCCTGTTGAATAATTATCTAAGCTAATTATATTTTCTTTAGTTTCTCTTAATAAAAGTTCAATTAAATTTGAACCAATAAATCCAGCACCACCAGTTACTAATATAATTTTACCTTTCATTGATAAAATTTAAATGTCATGCTTAATCATATCTTCAATTAATCCATCAATTGATATTTTTGGCTCCCAATTTAAAATTCTTTTTGCTTTTTTATAATCACCTCTTAAAAAGTCAACCTCAGTAGGTCTATAATATTTTTTATTTATTTTTACTATTAATTTATTGGTTTTTTTTTCATATGCTTTTTCGTTTAAACCACGGCCACGCCAATATATTTTAATTCCTAATTTTGTTGCAACTTTGTTTACAAAAGTTTTAACACTTATTGTCTTTGACGTAGAAATAACAAAATCTTCTGGTATTTTGTTTTGAAGGATTAACCACATAGCCTCAACATAGTCTTTGGCATGGCCCCAATCTCTTTTTGCATAAATATTTCCAAGTTCCAAAACTATATTTTTTCCTGCATGAATTTCTTTAAAAGTATCAATAATTTTTTTTGTAACAAATGTTTCACCTCTTCTTGGAGATTCGTGGTTAAATAAGATACCGTTAGTTAAAAAAAGGTTATATGCGTCTCGATAATTAATCACAGATTGGTGTGCAAAAACTTTAGAAATCCCATAGATTGACCTAGGGCTAAAGATAGTTTTTTCATCTTGAATTTTATCTTTAGTGTTACCAAACATCTCTGATGTTGAGGCTTGATAAAATTTAATTTTCTTTTGATTCAATTGTCTTAATGCCTCTAGAATTTTTAACGTTCCTAAAGCATTAACTGTGGCAGTGTACTCTGGCATCTCAAATGACACTTTAACATGACTCTGTGCTGCCAAATTGTAAATTTCATTAGGTTTAATGGTTTTAATTAAACTAAAAATATTAGAACCATCTATAAGGTCACCATAGTGTAATACAAAATTTTTGTTTTCAAAAATATGATTAATTCTATTCGTATTAAAGCTTGAGCTTTTTCTCTTAACACCATGAACAATATAATTTTTTTTTAATAAAAAATCTGCAAGATATGAACCATCTTGACCTGTAATTCCAAAAATTAAAGCTTTTTTTTTCATTTGATGTTTTTCTTATATATCATAATAATTTTTTAAACATATCTCTAATACAATGTTGTGAATATAATTTAGGTATAAAAATTATCTTAAATTTTGATAATTTTTTATAAAGTCATTAATTGTCATTTCCAACCCTTTTCTTAATGAAATGCTTGGTTGCCATCCATAACTTTTAGCTAATTGTATATTGAGAATTTTTCTTGGTGTACCGTCTGGTTTTGATTTGTCATACTTAATTTTTAATTTACTATTTAAAATTTTCATAATCAATTTAGCATATTCAAGAATTTTCATATCTTTTCCAGATCCAACATTAATAAGATAGTGTTTGGTTTTTTTACCTAAAAAAAATATACAAGCATCAGCAAGATCATCTACATAAATCATCTCTCTTTTTGCCTTTCCAGTACCCCATAAAATTATGTGATCTTTTTTTTTGACTTTTGCCTCATAAATTTTTCTTATTAACGCTGGTAAAAAATGAGAATTTAATTCATGATAATTATCATTTGGTCCATAAGAATTTGAAGGCATCAAGCATTTATAGCCAGTTTTAAATTGTTCATTAAATTTTTCACATAATTTTATCCCCGCAATTTTTGCAATAGCGTATGCTTCGTTAGTTTTTTCAAGTTTACCTGTTAAAAGATAATTTTCTTTAATTGGTTGTCTACACATTTTTGGATAAATACAACTAGAGCCTAAAAAAACTAGATCTTTTACTTTAAATTTAAAACATGCGTAAATAACATTGTTTTGTATTTGAAGATTATCATATAAAAAATCAGCAGGATATTTGTTGTTAGAATAAATACCACCAACTTTTGCAGCAGCATTAATAACATAATTAGGTTTGTGTTTTTTAAAAAATTTAAAAACTTTAACCTGATCTCTTAGGTCTAACTTTAATCTATCGACGGTTATAATTTTTGTAAATCCTAACTTGTAAAATTTTTTTACTAAGGCTCTACCAACGAGACCGTTGTGTCCTGTAATAAAAATTTTAGAGGTTTTGTTAATCATTTTTAATAATATGAAAAAATTCTAAACTATTGTATAAACTATTATATTAAATTAAATATAGCCATATGAATAATTCATCAAGTAATATTAAAATTATAACTCAATTTTTTAAAAATAATCATTTCAAAATGATATTTTTTATTTTAGTTACTATATTTTTGACTTATGCAATAAATGAACAATATTATAAAAATAAAAAACCATATAGCTATGTTGTTGATATTACCATTATTGAAAACGATGATATTTGGTGGATAGGAGGAGATGCGGGAAATGAGTTATTGTATTTTATGGAATCTAAGGGTTATGAGAGTCTAATATTAAATAGAAATTCTGGTGTATCTAATAACCTAGGTATAAAAACTTTTCCAACATCTAAAGTTGATAAAGACGAGTATATAAAAATTAGGAAATTTCTAAATGAATTTAAAGATCTGTTAATAATCAGATCAGAAGAAAAAAGAAGAATTACTGGTGAAGTGGTAGGTAATTATATAACGACAGTTCAAGAAAGTGAAGTGAAAGTTTTGACGCTTAAAAGTTTTCGACGAGAAAAACAAGCATTATTAGATATTATAAAAAACATCGAATTTAGAAATGCTATTAATCAAGATTCAATTTATTTCCTAAAAAGTTATAATGAAAATAAATTACAGAAGGTAAATAATAACGTAATGCAAAAGTTAATTATTGCTTTTATCTTATCGATAGTTTCTATTTTTATGATTTTATGGATAAAATTATTTATTAGAGAAATAAAAAATGATCATTAATTAAACTAACTACTTAAACTATAAATTAAAAGACATAAATTATTTTTTTAGATAAAGTTTAATAGAGAAATCTAATTTCAAAGATTAAAATAAAATTAGAAGAGCAAAATGTTGAATACCTAAGCATTGAAATATTATACAATATGATCTCACCTCATAAAGAGATTGTATTTAATTGTTTTAAAATTTTTTGATTTTGCTTATGAGCATAAAGAAGAACAAATAACCACTAAAGAAGATATTGGTAAATATCTTAGGAAATTGTTGTTAAAAGAAAAATTAAGTATTTTAGAGTTTGGTACATAGAATGGATTAGGTTGAGCAAAAAATTTTTTTCACAACCTTAAAATTGCTCACAGTATTGAAATTAATCTATTTATTTATTCGATTACTAGAAAAAATCCACTTACAATAAAAAAGCCATAAACTGATTTTGTAAAGAATAATTGATACTGGAAACACAAGATTATTTTAAAAGAAAGTTACTTTTCTAACAAATTTAATGAAAAATAAAATCAAGAAGAAATGTGGTTTGGAAGTTTGATGCACATAATCTTTACCTGTAAAACAGGCCGTATTATTAACAGTTTAGACAAACATTATGGTGCTTTGTTAATTGATGGGGGGTGTATTAACAACTTACGATGAGTTTTTAATAAATGAAAGAATAAAAAATAATATATTTTTTTGGTGATCTGAACAGATCAAAAGGTATAGAGATTTTTGACTATCTTTCCAAAATTCTAATTATGAACTTGTTTTGGTATCAAAAAATAGAAAAGCATGTGTTTTAAAAAAATTAAAATAAACTTTCAATTTCAGATACTACTATATTATCTTCAAACTTATTTGTTAAATATTTATAAGAAATATCAGGTTTTTTATTACTAATGATCTTACATGCTAAATTGGCAACATGAGCTGGAATATTTGAACTATATATATTTCCATGATTATTTAATACCTCATCGTTTGCACCATGTGCAGAGGAAGAAAGAATTTTTCTATTTAGAATTTGTGAATGTACCAAGACATTAGAGTGCCCCTCATATATTGATGATAAGAAAAATAATTCACATTTTTTCATAAAAATAAAGGGATTCTTTTTAAAGCCTAGCAACTTAACGTTGTTTAATAGATTCTTAGATTTGATCAAGTTATGAAGTTCTTTTTTTAGTTTTCCTTCACCAAGTATGTATAAGTTTAAATTTTTAAATTTATCTTTTTCTACGATTTTTTGAAAAACATTAATTAAAAATTTCAAATTTTTTTGTGGGTGTAACCGTCCAACGTTTAGAATGAAGGGCTTATTTATTAATTTAAAATCTTTTTTAGAAGGTTTGATTTGTGTCATTTTTTTTATTTCAACAAAATCATATGGGTTGGAAATAACTTTAATTTTATTTTTTTTAACTTTAAAATTATTAATAAGATCATTTTTAATTACATTTGTAGGAGAAATAACTATATCTGCATAATTATAAAATATTTTTACAAGGAAATACAATATTTTGGATTTTAAAGAGCCTTCATAAGAAAACTTATAAGAAATTGTATTAGATTCTCTAATAATTAATTTTAAGCTAGGCCGAAAAAATAATTTAATAAAGATTGCCGCTAAATTTGTATGAGTCATTGAAGTAAAGAGAATATTTGTTTCTGTTTTTTTTAAGAATTTTATTATGGCAAGTAATGAATAAAATACTCTTTCTTTATGTAAGATAAATAATTTTTTTTTATCATTTATTTTTTCAATGTAGCTACCCTTACCTTGGCAAATTAAAAAATTAGTATTATATTTTTTGTTTAAATTTAATTTATTAAATAATCCTGACAGCATATACTCTGTACCTCCACCACTCAGTGAAAAATTGAAAATAGTAATATTCTTAGTTTTTGTAAAATTATTAATAATATTTCTTACTCTAATATCCCAAGTAAAATTTTTTTGAAATGTATCTAAGGCATTATTTGCTATTTTATCCCTAAATGTTTTGTCAATGTTTAGCTTTTCAATAGCTAATTTCCACTCTGAAAATTTATTTGGATCACATAAAATTGCATTATGGTTATTAACTAAAATCTCTCTAATTGAACTTAGGTTACTTGATATTATTGGTTTTTTAACAGACATGTATTCAAATATTTTTAAAGGTGACATCCATTGAGAAGTTTCCAATGTACTACCTAATTTATTTTTTTTAGTGGGAGAGCCATGAACATAAACTTTACTCTCGTAGGGTGCAATTAAATAATCAAACTTACTTCTTAAATAGTTGCAATTTTTTTGATTTTGAAATCCTAAAAAATGAATATTGCTAAGTTTTGATTTTTTTTTCCAAAATTTAAGATGAAGATTTGTTCCTCCAACGATATAAAAATTATTAGAAGGAAAAAATTCCGCTAATTTAAGAATTAAATTAATTCCTCTTCCTTCATATAAGTGACCCAAATAACCAATTGAATTTTTCTTTATTTTAAACTCACTAAAAATTTCTTTACTTTTGTTAAAGCTGTCTGATGCATCAGGTATTGCAAATATTTTTAAATTTTGGTGAATTTCATAGTTTTTCTTAATATGCTCTAACAGTGCTTTATTAATAGTTATTAAATGATTAATTTTATTATTTTTTAACAACATTCTAAAAAAAAAATCAGTTTTTTTTGATGGAGGTGAGTGAATTTCTAAAATAGTTTTATATCCAAACAGCGATAAAAACCATGAAACCTGCACGCTTCTACTAAAAATTAAATTATAATCTTTTTTTAAAATGAAATAAAAAATAAAAAAAATAGCCTTTAATTCATTTAGAAGCCTATTTTTTAAATTTTTAATCTTCAAAATATTAAAATTTTTTTTTACTGAATAAAATTTATGAACTTCCTTAATGTTCCTCAAACCATCTAAATCATTTGAATACTGTGCAAACAGGTCAACTTTATTTTCTAATTTTGAGAATGCAGAGCAAATTTTCATAACATGAACACTGTTTGCTGATTTTGAGGGTATTATCGATTGTGAAATATAAAGTATATTCATTTAAGTTTTAATTAATTTATTGAAAAATTTATTAAATATTTTTTCTCCGATCAAATTAGAAACTATTATATTGTTTCTTTTATAATTTTTTTTAAAAGTTTTATAATTTTTAATCATCTTAATCATATTATAATTCATTGAAATTTGATCATTATTTTTAAAAACAAAGCCATTAAAACCTTTTTTTACATAAATTTTTGTTCCACATGTGGAACTACATAAAACCATACATCCATTTCCTAATGCTTCTATTATCGTAATAGGTGCCAAATCTCCTGATGTTGGCAATACAAAAAAATGATTTTTTTTGTAGTAATCTTTAATATAATTGTTTTTTATATTCTTTAATAATTTTATTTTGTTTTTTAGACCTAAACTTGCAATAAGATTTTTTATTCTAGTAAACTCCTCTTTATGGTCGTTAGTACTAACTTCACCAATAATTGTTGCTTTTATATTATACTTATTGTCTAAATACTTAATAGCCCTAACAAACATCTCATGGTTTTTTTTTTTAACAAATTTACCAATTATTAAGAAATGATTTGCTTTTTCAATTTTTCTCTTACCAAAAGAAACTTTAGAAACGAAAGGCAAAAAAAAAATATTTTTAAAGAATAATTTTTTTTTTAAAGAAATTATAGGTGAAAAAACCTTTATTTTGAATATTTTAATGATGAGATAAAATTTGATAAACTTTAGAGAAAAATTAGATTTAGTTAAATGGTGATGATCAGTTTGATGATAAAGTATAAACTGAAAATTATTGAATAATTTTAAATACAATAAATATAACATAAATAACTTATTGTAAGGTCTCATAATAATAATGTCTGGAGGATCTTTAAAAATTGCTTTTTTAAATTTATTAAAATTTGGTAAATAAAACATATTCAATTTAACATGAAAAAAGTAATTTATAATTTTTGTTAGAATATTTTCTTCGATATATATTGGTTTAATTATAGAATAATTTTCTATATAACCTGTGTTGTGCACATAAAGCTTTACTTGGTGCTTTTGATTTTTAAGAGACTGAATTACTCCAATATAATTTGTGTGATATCTCGGTAAAAAAATTGCGATTTTCATTTAATGATTAATCCAAGATATTTTTTTTTAAATTTTATAACATATGGTGTTTTGGATTTATTTTTACAAAAATGAAAAAATGCCATATTGTCTGAAATATCATCTGATAACAGTACACTTTTTTTTTTTAAATTATTCCAAATTTTACTATAAGCATACATTCTTCCTTGATAACTTTTGTCACTATCATAATGACAAAAATCGAATTTTTTATTTTTAAGTTGATTGATAAAATTTACCTGTGGTCCTATTAGCAGCTTCCAATTGTGATAAGCTTTTTTCTCAGCAAGGTTTGCTATTAATAGTTTTGCATTTTTAAAATAATAAGGCATATCAATTGAAATTAGGTTTCCATACTTATTTTTTTCACAAGCTTTAAGAATAGCTATAGTTGACCAACCATTTGCTACACCAAATTCAATAATATTTTTAGGTTTTAAATTAAGTAATAAATTATAAATTAAGACGGTATCTGAACCACCACCCATTTTATATTTGTTATTATTATTATTTTTTTTTAAAAAATTTTTTTTTATTTTATAATTTTTTTTATTAAATAATTTTAAATATAGCTCTTTCTGAGAAATCGCCAAATTTAGACAAATTTTATTTGCTTCTTCAAATGACAAAGTTTCATTGACTTTTATTTTATTGTTAAAATTTTTTTTTAAAAAAAAAACTAAAGTATATAATAAATGAAGATAGTAATTATTACGAACCATCCAAAGAATAATTTTTAGTTTATTGTACATTTTTAAATTTTTTTTTTAAAAAAATAACTATTATCAAATAAATTAGTATTTGGAATACAATAAATAAAAGATATTTCTTTGTAAAAATGCCAAATATTACTGGAATTAAATAAAGTCCAAATAATATAAACAAAGTGTTTTGATATTTAAATCTTCTTAATAACAAGTGATGTAGATGATTTTTATCAGGCAGAAAGGGATTTTTACCATCAGCTATTCTTGTTATGAAAAGCCTTAATAAGTCAATTATTGGCAATAAAAGTAGTAAACAAACTTCCTCTGTATAAACAATTATATTTTGATTATAAAATTTAATAATTATGTATGATATTATAAAAGATAAAATTAGTGATCCATTATCACCCAAAAATAATTTGTTTTGAAAATTCAATATTGAAAAAAATAGCAAGCTTATTAGAATGGTTAAACTAAAATAGTCTAAAAAATTACTTACATAGAAAAAAAAAGCCATTATTAATATGGAGGGAAGTGTAACTTGTAAATTTGTTCCATCATACATGTTGAAGGCATTGATAAAAACTAACATACAAAAAATTGTAAAAAAATTTGAAAAATTTGAAATATCATAAATTGTTTGATTTATTAAAAACCTCAAACTACTAATATTTAAATTCTTATCTACCAGTGTTAACAGTAATATCGCTAAAGCAAATAATGTTAATTTTGTACTCGCATTAACTCCATACTTATCATCATATACTCCGACTGAAAAGATTGTTGAGAGACAAATAAAGAAAAAGAAAATGTTATCATTTTCGTATTGAAAATACTCAAAGATAATAAGTTGATCTTGATTAAAAAAATCAAAAATTAACAAATAAATAATATTAAAAAAAATATAAAAACCACCTATAGAGGAAACTTTTTGTTTATGTATTTTTCTTTTGAAGTCAGGTAAGTCATATAAATTCAAAAACTGCGAAATTTTATTTGCTTTGACTGTAAGTATCAGATTTATTATAATTAATGAAATTAGATAACTTAGGTTAATCATGAATATATTTTTCTCTTAAATAAAAATAATTTGCTAAATTTATAGCAAAAATAATACTTAACCAGTTATTAAAAAAATTTCCAGAGGGTATTAATGGGAAAACATTTATTATTATTCCAATTATTGAAAAAATTAAAATTATTTTGCCATTTTCATTATTTTTTAACTTTAAGATTTTTATGAAATCTCTTGTCAGTAATGAATGAAACATAAAAAGAAAAAAGAAACCTATCAAACCAAGTTCAGACAAGAATTGCATTATAATATTATGGGGATGAGTAGAACAACTTGGACCTTCAAGCTGGTATTCATCTTTTTTACACAAAAATCTAAAGCTTTTACTGCCACCACCAAATATATAATTATTCTTAAATATTTTTAAAGCAGCCGCATAATGATTTTGATGGTGAGCACTGAAAGCTTTCATTCTTATATTATTATTCTTATCAAAAAATGATACAGGCAACTTATAATCATCTCTTTCTTTTTCTGGAACCATTAAATTTAAACCATAAAAAACTTGAGTAAACCTTTCATAATAGGAGCTGTTAAAATTAATTAATGATACAAAAAAAATTATGAATAATGTTGAAGCATAAATCATCATTTTCCTGTATTTTTTTATCGCAAAAAATATTATTGAAAAACTTAAAAATAATAAAAATAATGCGGTTCTTTCTCCTGAAAAGAGAATCATAGAAGAAAATAATAATATTAATATAATGATTTTTTTTACATTATATCTTAATGCAAAGATTAAAAAAAGAGGCATTAATCTCACCAAATAACTACCCATAACTAATTCACTTCCAAAAAAGCTGCTAATTCTATTTCCAAAAAGTAATGGCATACCTAATAAATTAAATTTGAACATAAATTGAAAAGTTCCATCAATTATTAAGAGAATTGATGTTATAAAAAAACTCTTTAACAGTAATTCATGAATTTTTAATGTTTGTAAGTAAAATAAAATTGCAAAAATATAGATATAAAACCTGAAATAAAAAATAGTGCTCCTAATTAATAGATCACCTTCAAGAAAAATTGAGTTTAACGAAACATACAAAAAATAACTTAGTAAAAAAATATTTAAAAGAAAATAATCTGTAAATCTTTTTTTAATAGTTTTTGCTTTATATAAATCAAAAAAAAATAAAATACTTATAATTAACAAGATTACTTCAGCTATGAATATACTAAAAACTAGGAAAACTGGTATTGAGGCAATTAGGAAGCTAATTACTGTGTCTTTTTTCGATAGAATCATTTTTAGATTGTCAAAAAATTTTTTTCTTCAAATATGTTTTTAACGTCAAAAATTACTCCCTGTTTTCTATTTTTCAATAGTGAATAAATATACTGTTTTTTAAGTAATAAAGTTTTTTTATGTTCGACAGTTATTAATACTGCATCATAATATTTTTTTTTAGGTTTCTTGATTAAGTTTAACGAATGTTCTTTTTTAAATTCTTTCATCAATATATTATCATCGTAAACATCAAGTTCATGACCTTTTTTTACAATATCATTGGACAATACAACTGATCTTGAATTTCTAAAGTCGTTCACATTTTCTTTAAATGATAAACCCATGACAAGAATTTTATATTTTTTTTTATTAACTTTTTTAGCTAGATTTTTATATAGCTTTTTTAAGATAAAATTATGCATATTATCATTTAGTTTTCTTCCAGCCAAAGTTAACGTAGAATTGTAACCTAATTTACTTGCTTTATACGTTAAATAATATGGGTCGACTCCTATACAATGACCACCAACCAAACCAGGTTTAAAGTTTAAAAAGTTCCATTTTGTTTTAGCAGCTTTTAAAACATCATAAATATTTACGTTCATTCTTGAAAATATTTGAGCAAATTCATTTATAAGTGCAATATTTATATCTCTTTGAGTATTTTCTATCACTTTGGCACTTTCGGCAATTTTTACAGATTCAGCCCTATGTGTTCCAGCTAAACAAATTGTTTTGTAAACTGAGTCAATAAATATTGATGATTTTTCAGTTCCACCAGAAGTAATCTTAATTATATCTTTAATGCCATGTTTTAAATCTCCTGGATTTATTCTCTCAGGGGAATAGCCATAAAAAAATCCATTTTTATTGTTTAGTTCATTTTTTTTTGTAAATGCTTTCAACTTGGTAATTTTTTCAATTATTTTAATACATACTTCTTCAGTAACACCTGGGTAAAAAGTTGATTCATAAACAATATAGTCATTCTTTTTTATATATCGGCTAATAGTTTTAGTGGCTGATGTTACTGCTGACAAATCTGGAAGTTTTTTTTTTGTTATTGGTGTAGGCACAGTAACAATAAAAAAATTACAATCTTTTAAAATATCACTTTTATGACTTACATTATTTTGTAAAAAATTTTTAAAATCATTTTTCTTAAATTGACCCGTATAATCCTTTTTTTTTTTGAGTAAATTGATTTTTAAAACATCAAAATCAAAACCCTTAACATCAAACTTTTTAGAAAATTCCATAAAGAGGGGTAAACCAACATAGCCTAATCCTATTATCCCTATTCTTATATTATTCATGATTCAAAAATTTTTTATATTTATTAATAATCTTTACTTCGTCAAACTTTTTAGCAATTTTATATGAGTTTATAGACATATATATTTTTTTCCTAGTTTTAAGCAATAAAAATTTGGCAAGCATTTGCGATAAATTTTTCTGCCTAAGTTTATTGTAAATTAACGCATTATAATTATGCTTTCCTACTCTTTTGCATCCAGATAAATTAGTGGTAATAATGGGTCTGCCCATGGCTGCGGCTTCTAGCAGAGACCTTGGTAAGCCCTCATTATAACTTGTTGGCAAAACTATACAATTTGATTTTAATATTAATCTTCTTACATCTCTTACATTATAATATATTTTTGTTTTTGAATTCTTTATTTTTTTTTCTAGAATTTTTTTTGGAATATGATCTTTTATATTTTTATCAACTATCCCTGCAATGCTGAATGAACATTTGTTTTTAAATTTTTTTGATAGTTTTTCTGCAGCATCAAGATAATTTATTATTCCTTTAGAATAAAGTAACCTAGCAATTAAAAGAAAGTTAATTTTTTTTGAAAAATTGTTTTTTTTAAATTTAAAAAAGTTCAGATCAATGCCAGTACCATTAATCAATTTAGTTTGAAATTTTTTTAAATATTTTTTACTTAAAAAGAAATTTAGGTCATTCGAATTTACAAAATAAAATAATTTAACTTTTTTTTGCGATATTTTAATCAAATATTTTAAAATAAATATTTTAAAAATATTTATTTCAAATGTAGCACCCAAACCATCCAGAGTATTTAATGTTTTAATATTTAAAATTCTTGAAACTAAACTTCCATAAATAATTGGTTTAATTGTAAAATTAAATATAAAATCAGGACTTACTAATCTTATTTTCTTATAAATATTAAATAAAGTAATAAATTCTTTAAGAAAATCATCTCCTCTTCTATCAAGTTTTATTTGATAAAATGAGCACCCTAAATCTATTAGTTTTTTTGTAGTAAAGTCTCTATTTGAAAGAATTATTACTTTATAGTCCTGAGCAATTAATTCTTTTACTAGGTTAATTCTAAAGTTGTATAAACTCCAACTTGTGTTTGAAAAGAGAATTATTTTTTTCATACAGTAAATTTTAACAACAAGTTAATCTCATATATTTGTCATGAGGCATTAAACCATTTGGAGGATAAATCATTTTGTATGGAACATAAAGATAAGCCTGGGTAGAAAAATTTGTCCATATAAATAAATGAATAAACATTAAAAAAACTATCAAAGACCTGATCAAATTTGTTGAAATTATTTTCGAAGTAAAAGCTATATTCGACATAATTATATATATAAAAGGTATTAAATAAATTGTAATTCTATCTACCATGGTTGAGAATATGAAAACAAATGGAAATAAAAAAATTATAATATTAGCGCTTAAAAATAGATACCTGTAATCAGCTCTTTTATAAAAAAAAGATCTATTCTTAAAAAATAAAAAAGCACAAATGACAAACAATAGAAACCTAGGTATTGCACCCTTAGAATGCTCCACAATATATACGGAGAAATAATGAGCGATGCCATGATCTGAGAAAACTATTGCCATAATAATAGTACCAAAAATTAATAAGATAAAATAAAGGTATTTGTTAAAAAAAAACCATTCACCTTTTGGTCTAATAATCATTAAGAAAAAATATAAAAGTGCAAATTTGTGGCTTAAAATAGCTAAAATAAAAAAAATATAAGATTTTAAAATCTTATTATTTCTCCATGCGTCAATTAAAAGAAATATAAACGCAAGACTTAATCCTTGCCTTATATAACCCATCCCTAAAACAAGAAAATGGAGAGATAAAAATATCAATATAATCAATAAATAATCTTTTTCTTTATTTGCAAAAAAAACTAGTCCTGTAACAAATATTATTCCAACTAATAGATTTAAATAAGTAAATGAAAGTCCCAAATAAATAGTCAGGAAACTAAATATTTCATATAAGAGGTCTAAAGACTGAGATTTAAAATAATTGGCTTCAACAAATGCATCATGCATATAAATAAAGTCTAAATAATAACCGCCAAAATCAGATCCAACTATGTCTCTTGGCCCAATTAAAATTATTAAAATAAGAGTAATAGAAGATAATATTGTAAATTTATATTTTGTGATAAAATTATTCTCATCAAAATAGATGCTAAGTGTATAAATTAAAGAAATTAATAAATATAAATATAAATATAAGTTCATATTTTTTTTATTGCATCCAAGCTTTATTATAAGATCTAATCATTTGACCTATTGAAAAATAATTTATAATTCTCTTTCTAGATAAAACTTTTCTTTCATTCCATCTTTTTTTTGAAAATAGAAACTCTTTATAAACAAAGTTAATTTTTTTATTTAAATCAATCCAATTATTCTTTTTATAAACCCACCCATTATTTCCAACAATCTTTGAAGCATCACCAACATTTGCCACAATACATGGAATTTTTGTAAGCATTTTTTCTGCTATTACATTTGGAAAGCCTTCATTGCCTTTACTTGTAAAGATCCCAAGATCAATTACATTTAAAATTTCATTCACACTTGTTGTTTCATCCACTAATAGTATATTACTTAACAAATTATATTTAGTTAATTTTTTTAAAAGATTTTTATTCTTTGAATTTATTAGACTACCAACCAAAAGTAATTTAATATTTTTTGAATCTTTTGCTGAATCAAGAAAATTTTTAAAAGCAATAAAAAGAGTTTCAAAATCTTTTTGACTATTCCATCTTCCTATAAATCCGAAAACAACATGTTTATTATTTATATTTAATTTTAATTTCCATTTGTTTCTAAATTTTTTGGAATAATTAAACTTTATTTTATCAAATCCATTATTAATTAAAAAAAATTTTTTTTTGCAGTATCCTAATTTTACATGCGTTTCAGTTGACTTATCTGAACAAGAAATTATTTTATAAGGTATAATGTAAGATAGATATGAGCATATTTTTGCAATTAAAATAGTAGATTTATTAGCCCATTTTCTATTTAAATCAGAGTTTCTAATATTCCAAAAGATTTTTTTTTTTCCTAATAACTTTGCTGCAAGTCCACCATAAATATCCCCATGGTACATCCAACATTGAACAATTTCAGGGTTAATTTTTTTTAACAAAATAAGTAATTTAAAAAAAATAAGTATAAAATTGAAATTTTTTTTTAAGTTCAAACACCTTAGGTAAATATTTTTTTTTTTTAATAATTCACCGTAAAAGCCATTATCAGTTAATGAAATAACATAATGTGTATTACTCTTGTTATGACAAATAAGCCTATATAAAACTCCTTCTGCACCACCACTATTTAAACCACTTATGATATGTACAACTTTCAATTGATTACTTTAAAACCAAATTCTTTTCTAAAATTTTAACAATTTCAGAATTAAAAGTTTTTTTTTCTTTCCATCCTAATAACTTAATCTTTTTATCTGAAATATTGTAAGTAAAATCATTAAATGGTCTATCTTTAATAAAACTAGCAAAATCAGAAACTTTTCTTTTTGACAATGTTGATAATTTTTTAATTAAATCAATTATTTTTATTCTGAATTTTCCTTTAACATTATAAATTTCACCATTTTTGGATTTAAGAGTAATTATTTGAATTGCTGAAGCAAAATCATCGACATGAAGAAAATTTCTAATATTATTTCCTCTACCATGAATCTTTAATTTTTTACCATAATTTATAGCGTTAATTGTTGCTGGAATTATCTTTTCAATATGTTGGTAAGCTCCATAAAGATTGTTTGCTCTTACTATACAGATAGGTAACTGGTAACATTTATAATATGTTTGAGATATAATATCTGCACTAGTTTTACTTGCAGAATAAGGATTTGTAGGCTCTAAAAGTGATTCTTCATTTTTTCTTTTATTTATTGTTTCACCATAGACTTCATCAGTACTTACAATTGTAATCTTTTTATTTTTCTTTAATCTACAGACCTCTAATAAAGTATGGGTGCCCAATGTATTTGTTTTTGTGAATATTAAAGATGAAAAAAATGAATTATCAACATGAGACTCTGCAGCGTAATGAATAACATAACAATTCTTAGGCATTGATTTATACAATTTTTTAAAATCACATATATCACCTATTATAATTTTATCTTTTTTTCGCTTATGTTTATAAAAAAAACTTTTATCAGCAGCGTAAGTCCCTTTATCGTAAACAATGATTTTATCCCAATTATTTTTATAGAGATTGTAATAATGCTTACCTGCAAAACCTAACGCACCTGTTAAAAAAAGAATTTTTTGCATTTTTTTAGTTCAATTTTTGTATTATTGTGAAAATCATATTTGGATATATCTATCAGTTTCTTAATTTTTTTAATAGATAATGTTTGAGATTTTATTTTGTTTTTATCTTTTATTTTAGTTAGAGATATTAATTTTTTTCCAAAATAAAAATCAATTATGTCTTTAATTTTATACCCTTCTTGAGACCCTAGATTAAAAGTTCCAATTAATGAATATTTATCAATTTTATTTATTGTTTTTTTTATAGACTTTATACTTATAAGGTCTCTAACACTATTAAGACTTATATCAAAAATAATTTTTTTTCTTTTAAAAAAATTTTTATGCATTATCCCAAGAAATGTATTTTTATTAAAATTGTTTACATCAAAAATATTTGATATTCTAAAAATAAGTAATTTTTGATATTCTTTATTAAATATATTTTCTAATTTAAGTTTATTTTCTGCATAAAAATTTTGAGGATTAGGATCTGTTCCTTCAGTACAATTTAAAAAATTTGGGTAAATTTTTGATGTTGAAAAAAAAATTAATTTTTGATTAGAAAGTTTTGTTAAAATTTTTTTTTCAAAAGAAAAATTTATTATTTTTTTTTTTTTGTAGATATTTGGTGAACTTAATAAAAATACATTTTGATATTTTTTAAAATTTAGATCATTTATATCCTTGTAAGACACATACGTTCCTTTTAATGTTTGGGATAATGACTTCCCAACAAAACTATTTTTTCCAATAATTAGATTAGATTTCATTTAAATTATCAATAAATTTTAATAAGTTGATATTTAAATTAATGTGGGAAAAATTCTTTTTCCAATCTAGATATAGCTGTGAACCAATTTTTTTAGATTGATATTTATTTTCAATTAAATATTTTATGCTCTTAAACCAATCATCTGTGTCATGTGCTAACATTCCATTATGACCGTGATTAATAAAGTTTGAAGATGAAAGAGTATAATCTGTTACTATGGGTATTTTTGATTGTGCAAATACAAGATGTCTTCCTAAATTTGTTGTCTCTTTAAAATTGAGAGAAAAAAAATATTTTTTTTTAAAAAACCTTTTAGATATATATTCTAAAATATTTTTTTTTATTTCATTATTTTTGAAAGATTGTAACTGAGGTACAAGTCCTATATCCGTATTATGCAAATATTTATCAAAACAATTACTATAATATTGTTTGTGAATTACTTTACATCCCAAGTTATTATTATTAAAAATACCAATCTTTCCTTTTTTTTTGACATCATAAATCAACAACAATTCTATCAAATATTTATTAGCAAGTTCTTTAATCGCATGAGTTATTCTTGGGTACATATTGAGAAGGTGCTCTCTATTTCCATGGTATGTAATTATAGTTTTTTTTTTAATACTTTTTTTTTTTATTAATTTTACAGATGGATAAACAGGATAAATAAAAATTGGTAATTTTGTATAACTAAAAAAATTTTTTTCTTCTAAGCCGTTTGCTATTATGAAGTTATAATTTTTAAAATTATCATAATTTGCTGCTCTTGGATCAACTATCCCACACTTGGAATCTTTTATTTTAGAAAAATTTATATTTTTTGTACCACTCATGAATAAAATAATATCATAATGTTTTGATAATAAATTTTGATCAAATTTTTTAAAAAAAAACTTTATATTTTTTTTTTTCTTGGTTATTTTGCTTAAAGATTCTTTATAAAACTGATATGAGGGTGAACTAATATTACTGCTAGTTAAAAGTATTTTCATCTAGAACTAATATTGATTATTTTATCACAAGATTTTAAATTATTTTTTTTATGTGTAATAAACAATATAGTTTTATCTTTGATTTTAGTGATTACTTCAATTATCTTTTTTTCCGAAGTTACATCTAGAGAGCTTGTTATTTCATCAAATATCAACAAGTCTGTTTCATGGTATAAGGCTCTAGCAATACCAATTCTTTGTTTTTGCCCACCCGATATCTTCGATCCTCTCTCACCAAGTTTTGTATGCAATCCTTTTGGAAGTTTTCTGACAAAATCATTTAAGTCAGCTTGCTTTAATATTTTTTTTAGTAAAATTTTATTTATCTTTTTATCACCTGGAATACAGATGTTATTAATCAGTGTATCATCAAATATAAATACTTCCTGGGAAACATGAGACATTTTCAAGTAATCGATATCAGAAATTTTTTCTTTATTTTTATCTAATAAAAATATTGATTTTTTTTCACTATTTAATAATCCTAAAAATAAATTTATTAATGTTGTTTTCCCTGAACCACTTTTACCCATTATTCCAATTTTTTCATTTCTTTTAACTAGTAATGAAAATTTTTCTAAGATTTTTTTTGTTCCATATTTAAAATTCAAATTTTTAATTTCAATATATTCAAAATCAATTTTTTTTCTTAAAATAATTTTTTTTTTATTTTTTGTAAGTTCTTTGTGTAATTGATAAAATGAATTTAATACAGGTAACATGAAACTCATTACATTTATCGAAACAATGATTCTTGTTATTGCTGGCATTAATCTAAATGATGCTATTGCAAATGCTGCCATAATTTTTAAAATTTCATTTTTAAAGTTATTTTGTTCAATTGGCAAAAAAATACATATTACGATTATTCCAACTATTAACAACAACTCCAGTATATTTCTTGGTATATGGGCTATGAAAGAATTTCTTGTGTTTGCCTTAGAAGATTCTATTACATGATTATTGTATCTTTCAGAAAAAATTTTTGATTTATTTAAAATTGCAAGATCTTTTAAACCTGAAAAAATTTGAGTTATAAAAAAGATTGTTTTTTTATCATGATATTGTCTTCTTTTGCTTAATTTTTCCACATACCTTCTGATTTTTTTAAAAATATAAAATGATGGGATTAATATTAAGAATATTATTATAGTTATAAAAGGTTGATAAATTATAAAGAATAAGATCAATCCTACTAGTACAGTAAATTCTGTAATAAATATCAATGTACTATTACATCCTTGTGCAATAATATTAATTTCTTGATTTAAATTGTGTGTTATCTTTGAGGAATTATTGGTAATATGAAAACTAAATGGTTGATGAATATAAAGATGGTTTAATTCTTTTGCTAAATGAGTTCTAACATTAAATGCAAAGCTAGCATTTCTCCACGCAAAAAATAATGTAATTACTACTTTACATAAATAAATAAATCCAAAAAAGAGTAAAAAATAAAATATTAAATTTTTTAATGGCAAATCTCTAAAACTTACAAAAATAAATTTTGCCAAATCTGTCTTCATAAAAGGATTTGCTTCTGAAATATCTTCATTAAGCAAAAATCCTATTGCAGGAAATATTAAGGCTATTGAAAAAATTTCGAATACCATCACAACGAAAGATCCTAAAACATTAATTAAAAAATTTTTTTTCAATTTATTAGTAAGTAAATTAAAAAAAATTTTATAACTACTAATCATTTGTCTCTATTTTTTGTAATGTTCTTTAAACCATTCGCAAAAGTTTTTGATACCTTCTTCAATAGATGTTGAGGGTTTGTATTGAATTTTTTTAATCAATTTATCCACATTTGCATGGGTGTTTTGAATGTCTCCCTTTTGAAAACTTATATAATTTTTTATTGCTTTTTTACCTAATTCTTTTTCTATTAAACTTATATAATACATGAGTTTTGTTGGGTCATTGTTTCCAATATTATAAACCTCAAATGGCGCTGAACTACTTGAGGGATTTTGAGTATTAATTGTTTTTTGAATTTTGTAATTTTTATACTTATTTAATTTAATAAGAGAATATATCGAAAAAACAATGTCATCTACGTAGGTAAAATCTCTGATATGCTTACCCTTATTAAAGATATCAATTGGTTTACCATCCATAATATTTTTTGCAAAAGTATATAGAGACATATCAGGCCTTGACCATGGTCCATAAACTGTAAAAAATCTCAAGCCAACAGTATTTATACCAAACAAATAACTATAAGAATGAGCCATTAATTCATTAGATCTTTTTGTTGCAGCATATAATTGTAGGGGATGAACTGCTGTATTTTTTTCACTAAACGGCATATCTGTTGACCCTCCATAAACGCTACTAGTGCTAGCATAAATTACAGTCATTTTTTTTTTATTTCTTGCTAATTCTAAAATATTTAAAAAACCTGTAATATTACTATCTATGTATGAGTGAGGATTAATTAACGAGTACCTTACACCAGCTTGTGCGGCTAAATTTATTATTATATTGAATTTTTTTTTTACTAATTGTTTGAAATGTACTTTATTAGCAAGGTCAAATTTATAAAGTTTAAATAAAACCTTATTACTTTTTGCAATACTTTGAAGAATTTTTATTCTTTCTTTTTTGAGTTTTACATCATAATAGCTATTTAAATTGTCAATTGCATAAACTCCAATTTTATTATTCAAGAGTTTCTTAGCTAAATGAAACCCAATAAAACCTGCAGCACCTGTAACTAATATATTCATAGTAAATTTTTACTTTTTTGTTGCTAAAAATTCTATTGAAATAAATTTTTTTTTTATAAATTGAAAAAAAGAATTAAAAATAAAATTATTTTTTAAATATGGATTAGTAACATAAAAATCTTGTTTTTTAAAATTATTAAACAAATCATTTGCTTCAATATAGAATGTTTTATTAACACTGTAATTGTAATAGTAGTTTACTTGATTATTAAAAGTAAGATTTTTGCACTCTAACCAATGACTAAACTTAAATAAATTAAAAAAATAAATTAAATATTTTCTTATTTCATTTTTTGGTAACCAGTGAACAAACGGCATTTTAAAGTGAACTTCCAAAATTCTATGCTTTGCAGGTAATATATTGTAAGAAAAACCTCCTTTTTTTAAAACTCTCTTAACCTCTTGAATAAAGCTTTCTTTATTGGAAATATGTTCAATAACTTGATTTGTTAGAATTATATCAAAATAATTAGATTCAAAACTGGTTAAATTATTGTCTTTTATTATATGAATTCTTTCTTTTAAACTCTCGTTATCATTTATTAATTTTTTTCCTATTTTTAAATTATCAATATCAATACCATAGCAATCGAAACCACATTCATTTAAAAACTTAACAAGTTCTCCTTTACCACACCCCCAATCTAATATCTTAATATTTTGTTTATTTTCTACTTTATAAAATAAATTGTTAATAATGTTTAAGAATTTTTGATTAGTTCTATTTATGATCAATTTATTCATTTTCAGAATCTTTAAAATAAAACTCAATTAAATTTAATCTAAATTGATCTAAAGTAATATTTTCAAACTTTCTTAAATCTATCTTTTCTATTAATTTTAATTCATTTTTCCAATAAGCTAAGAATAATTTTGTAAAACAAAATTTTTTGTTATGAAAATTTTGGTAATTTTCATTTAAAAATTTTATATTAAGGTCCTTTATATTTTTAATATTAATGATTGGTAATTCATTATGCATCTTTGAAATTTTATCATTTAATCTAATTGGTACATTACCCAATATAATTGATTCATATATTCTTGGATCATCAATCCCCTTTCCTGGTGGACAAAAAGTATACTTATAATTTGATTGAATCTTCCAATTTAAAAATCTGTTAACTCTTGTGTTTAAAAAAAAATTATCTTTTTTAATTATCTGATTTAAAAAAGATTTTCTATTTCCATGATTTAGCGAAAAATGCCAATTATTAAAAATTTGTTCTTTACGGTCCAAAAAATAATGAGAGTTATACAATGTAGATATTAACTTTTTTTCTTGGTAAGTTGGTGAACATTTAAATTCTGCCCATCCTTTTCTTCTTTCAAAAACTGTATGATAATCTAGTCCGTGAGGTAAATTTAATAATTTCTTATGGTCAAAGTTTAAATTTTGAGTATACCAAGAAATTAATTTTTCATTATTTGCAATTTTCAAGATTGCTTTATTAAGATTTATATTTAATGAACTATTAATAGAAATTTCAAAGTCACTATCACCAGAAACTAAAATAAAATTTTTTGTGATTTTTTGCATTTCTTTTGTTGCAAAATTTAACAATTCTGATGATTTTACAAACAATATCTCTACATTATCCTTGTTAGTTATATTTTTTTTAATATTTGGATATTCTTTTTGATGTATAAAATTTCCAATACTCTCAATAAGTGACCGAGTAGTATAAAAAATACACTTATCTAACTCTTTATGAAAATCAATTTTAAATAAATTAATTCCAACATCTTTTTTGATCTGAAATTTTTCTATAAGAAATGAAAAAAGGTTTACCAAAGCTTGCTTCTTTAAAAAATAAAATACAATAAAAAATTTAATTCTTTTCATAAAAGTTAAATCATTTGAAATAATTTGATAACTTGAGAGTTTAGAAATAAAAAAATTTTTTAGAAAAGTTGTAATTTTATTAATCGATAAATAGTTAATATCATTGTTATTTATATTGCTACTCACTATCTTCCAATTTATCTGTGATCCAACTATATTATCAGTTTTAGTGCTATAAAAAGGCCCCTTACTTAAGTTTTTTCTGAAAGAATGTAAAAATAATTTTTTAGATTCTATATTCAGGCATTCAATTAGCTGTCTAATTGAACTTTCCATAACATGAATCTCCTCAGCTTTTTCAAGGATTAAAGCTAAATTAAAAATTGTTTCAGTGACATCATTTTTTATAATTAAGATATCCTTGCTTGTACTTTTTATGTCTCTTTTATTAATTATTAAATTTCTACTAGCATCGTCGTGAATGAATATAAATTTTTTATTTTCAGGATTTAATTTTTTGAAAACTCTTTGTTCTTGTAGGTAATTTCGAGTCCAGCCACCCAACTCAAATCTTTTTTGGTAGGGAATTTTCATTTGAGAATAAAAAACCATGTCAGTAGTAAATTCGGTTTCTTTTAAATCATTTTTTATAGTTTTGTAAAAATTTTCAAAGCCTATCTTGATTAATTCTGAATCATTTGATGTTGAAAATTTTTTAAAATAACTGATAGCATTTTTTTCATTTCCAACTTTAATTAAATTCAGATTTTTTATGTTTTTGTATAGAAATTGTATATTTTCAAAATGTTTCTCAGGAACAAATAAATTAAAAGTATTATATTTTTTTTGATTTGAATGAATAAAATAACTTACAAGTCCTTTACAGGACAAAAAATCTCCTAAACCAAAATGATGTAAAATAAATATATTCATTAGCTATTTATTTGCATCGATAGTGATTTCAAGTCCTTTCTTAAATTCTGTGAAAAAACTATTCTTAATTTTTAAATACTTTAATAGTTTATTGTTTGAACCTGATGATTTTATGGGGTCTCCTGATAGTAATTTATAATACTTTTTTTTGGATAAACTTTTTGTAAATAATATTATATTTTGATAAATATTATTTACTGAAATGCTTTTACCCGTACATACATTAAATATTTTAGAAACATTTTTTTTATCTGTAATAATTTTTTTTCTCAATAACATTAAAATTTTCACAACATCTTCAACAAAAACCAGGTCTCTTGTTTGATTTCCACCATTGATCTTTATAGTTTTGTTTTTTTTTGCTCTATTTACGAATATAGGTATTACTCCTGAGTATGGGTTGCTTTCTTTTTGGTTTGGCCCATAAATATTGAAAAATCTTAATCCTACTGTCCTAACTTTAAAAACTTTACTCATAATCTTTGCATACTGCTCAACTGTATATTTATCCTGAGCATAAGGTGAAAGAATACCCACTTTATTTTCTTTATAATCATTTCCTATTTTGAACGAGCCATAGACAGCACAAGAAGATGCATAAATTACAGGAATATTAAATTTCCTTGCAATCTCAAATACGTACAAAGATGAATTTATATTTTTTTTACTGCTCTTATAAAAATCAGTTATAGAAAATCTGACTACCGATTGTGCTGCGAGATGAATTATACAATCTACGTTCTTAAAGAAATTTATAGGTACATCTTGTATTGCTTTTTTAATGAGCTTAGGCACTAAATCTTTATTAAGATTTGAAATATTTCCCTGAGACATGTCATCTACAAGAATTAGTTTCTCTTTATGAGAAATAAAATTTGCTAGAGTGGAGCCTATAAATCCTGCCGCTCCTGTTATAAGTATTTTCTTCATGAGTTAAATTAATAATATATAAGATTTAATATGAATTTATATTCAAAATTAAGAAAATTAATATATGAAAAATACTTAAATTTAACAAATAAAAATTATTTAACTGATTATAATCCATATAAACTTAAAACTAAAAAAAGAGCATTAGTATATTATAAATATTCTAGAAGTTTTACTAAAGCTAAAATTGGTACCACAGAATATCAATGTTTAGCGTTAGCAGAAGCTATAAATAAATTTGGTTACCTGGTTACAGTTGTAGATCGTAAAACAGAATTTAAGGTAAATCATTTTTATGACATTTTCATTGGAGCTTTTAATACTGGAGGATTTATACACTTTAACCATATCTTAAAACAATTAAATAAAAAAACAAAAGTTATAGGATTTTCTACTGGAGCGAATCCCAATGTTATGAAAAAAGAATTTCAAAAAAGAGTAAGGATGTTTGAAAAAAGAAATAAAATTAAGTTAAATAATATCTCAAGATTTTCTTCTAATAATTTTGATCAAATTAAAAAGAGAATGAATTTCTTAATATACTTTGGTTATGTTAATGGTTTTGTTGACAAAAGTTACTCAAAATTTAATCAAAAATTTGATTTACAACCATGCATAAGTAATAAAATAAAATCTGCACCTAAAAAGATTACAAATAAACAAGAATTAAAAAATTTTGTCTATTATTCTGGTTCCGGTTTTTTACATAAAGGACTAGATTTGATATTAGAGTTCTTTATTAAAAATCCAGAATATAAACTTCATATTTGCTCTCCTAGTTATGAGAAAAAATTTCTTAATTTTTACGATATCAAAAAATATGAAAACATTATTTATGAAGGAAATGTTAAAGAAGATAGTTCCAAAGCTAGAGAGATATTTTCAAAGTGTTGTTTTATAATTTCCATGAATTGTAGTGGTGGTGGATCTGCTTCACTTGCCGTAGGCAGAAAGTATGGTTTAATACCAGTAGTTTGGCAAAATGAGGATTGCAATCCCAAAGCCTCTATAATGATAAATAAAGAGAAAATATCAGAAATAAAGAAAAAAATTGAATTAATTTGTAAAATGTCTATTAAAAGATTTAATATGCTTTCAAAACAAAACTATCATATAGCTAATGAAAACTCTAATCTCTACTATAGTAATAAACTAAAAAAAATATTTAAAAAAATAGCAATTTAACAAAATAAAATATGTTAGAAAACAGAAATCCCAAAAGATCACTAACCTATCTTAGGGAATATAATGATAATAAAGATATAATTAACGATATCAAAAAAGGTGACATATCAATATCTCACATAGATTTATATCCTAATGACATTTGTAATTTAAGATGTGAATTTTGTCCTACTCATTTTGGAAAAAATAATATTGCGATAGATTCTATTCCTTTAATTGCAAAATTTAATCCAAAGGTAATGGTTATAACTGGTGGTGGAGAACCATCTTTGTGGAGAGAAGGGAAGTTAAAAATTTATGACTTAATAATGGAAATTAGAAAACACATGAGTGATATTCCTCTGGGGATAATGTCTAACGGAACTTTTCTAATGCCCGAGGCAGCTGTTGAGCAGCTAAAATGGTTAAGAGTTTCCATAAACTCATTTGATAGGGATCAATACAAAATAGTACATAAATTAGATAAATTTGATTTAGTGATAAAAAATATAACAGAATATGCAAAAATGAACCTTGGTGAACTCGGAATTGGTTTTGTATATACTCAAAGAACGGCTAAGGATATTATTAGTGCTTTAAAAACTATTAATGAAAAAATATTTTCTCAACTTTCAGATAAAGATATTAAAAAAATTAATGTTCAGTTCAGACCAGAAGCAGACCCAAAAACATATTCAAGACATTTTTTAGATTCTGATTTAGTAAATGAATTAAATTCACAATTAGAAAATTGTGATATTAAAATCCAAGAGTTTGCAAATGAAAAAACTAATTTATATCAAGTATTAAAAAATTCTGTATTTGTGAATAAGAATTTTAGTAATTGCCACATGTCACTTTTACAATTAAAAATTGATGGAAAAGGAGATGTTTACCCTTGCGCACAAACAGCAAACAATTCTACAGATAGTTATGGCAATTTGTTTGAAGAAAATTTTTTTGATAATTTTCAAAAAACAGTTAAGGAATCATATAACAATCATCCAACAAAAATATGTGAGAATTGTGCACAATCATCAATAAACTCTCTTTATGAAAATCATGAACCGGACACAAAAACTGAAGAATTAAATAGCCCTTTCTTCTAAATGATAAAGTTTGTAGATCTAAAAGAACAAGATAAAATTTATAAAAATAAAATTTTAACCTCAATAAAAAAGATTATAAATAGAACTGATTATATCAACGGACAAGATGTTAAAAAATTTGAAGAAATTTTTAATAAAAAATATAAATTTAAGTACAGTTCATTAGTCTCATCGGGTACAGACGCTCTTTATCTAAGTTTAAAAACTCTTGCAAAAAAATTTAAATCTGGAGAAATAATTACAACTCCATTTACTTTTTTTGCTACTTCAGAAATAATAATCAATGCAGGTTTTACGCCTGTATTTGCAGATATTGAGAAAGAAACTTATAATATTTCATCAACATCTATTTCTGAAAAAATAACCAAAAAAACTATAGGAATTATTCCAGTTCATATATTTGGATATCCTTGCGATATGGAAAATATAATTAAGATTGCAAGATTGAATAAGCTTTTTGTTATTGAAGATTGTGCCCAGGCAACAGGAGCAAGTATTAATAAAAAATTTGTAGGAAGTTTTGGTGATATAAATGCATTTTCTTTTTATCCAACTAAGAATCTTGGGGCATATGGTGATGCAGGGCTGATATCAACAAAATCTAAAAAATATTATGATTATATAAGTCTTTTAAAAAGCCATGGTGCAAAAAAACCATATACACATGAAATAGTTGGAGAAAACTCAAGATGTGATTCTATTCAAGCGGCCGTGTTAAAAGAAAAAATAATTGATTACAATAAAGTATTAGACAAAAGGAAATTATGTGCAAAATTATATTTTGAAAATTTAAAAGATATTGATGAAGTAGTTTTACCTAACTACAAAGATAATTTTAAAAGTGTTTACCACCAATTTACAGTTTTAGTTAAAAATCGTGATCAATTAAAAAAATTTTTAGAAGATAAAAAAATTAGCACAATGATATATTATGACAGACCTCTTTATAAACAGCCATTTTATAAAAAAAAAATTAAACTTTTAAAAAATACTGAATATGTTTGTAAACATTGTATATCGTTGCCAATACATCCGTCTTTGGATAAGAAAGAAATAATTAGAGTTTGTGAAACTATAAAAGCGTTTTATAAAAAATTATAAGATTTTACTACTGTTAAACTTGTAGATTCTGCTAGATCTATCTCCTTTAGCAACGGTATCTATAGAAACAGAGTCGCCATTAAAATTCCACCTAGGGTGAAGGTCACATCTTTTATGTGCATTAAATTTGTAAATTTTAGAATTGATAAAGGTTTGCCAAATAATTTTATTTTTCTTTAAACTAAAAATAAATAATTTTTGAAATCCGAAAAAATTTGGATAAGTATCAGAAACAACTAAGTCTTTATTCTTAGGGTTTAACATTGGATGTCCATCTTTATTGAGATTTAATTGAATTTTTTTTTTTTTATTTTTAGAAAGATTATATATGTAATAATCAAACTTAAATAAATTATCATGACAGCTGACCAAAAGTTCATTATTTGAAATCCAACAATAATGTGAAAAATTATATTCCTTTTCAATTAATAAAAGTTTTTTTTTTTTTAAATTATAATTAATTGGATATATTTTTCTAATTTTGCCGATTGCTGAAATAAAGTAAAAAGTTACAGAATCGGAATTTGGAGAAAAAGTTACATGATTAATATAATAGTTATTATGATATTTAATATTTAGAAATGAAATTATTTTTTTAAAATTTATAATTTTTGTATATTTCTTATCAATAAGATTTAGTAAATATATTCCATCATTAAATAAATTTTTGTTTGGATAAAGACTATTAACAATATCATATCCATACCCTAATCTTAAATCATAAAGCCTCTTAAAATTAATTGACAAGGCTTTGGTCCCTTGCATATTTAAACAATAAATCGGTAATTTATAATATTGGAATTTTTTATTTTTGATATTGACTAATTTTGACACTAATTGTTTTTTTTTTAAACAATTAAAAATTAGATTATTGTTTCCATCTACCCATTGCAACATTGAGCCAAGTTGCCACGACCAAGCTATTGTTTGATCAATTAATTTCAGTTTATTTTTTTTAATGTTAAAATAACCTATTTTTAATAACTTTTTGTTTTTTCTTCCTAGATGTAATAATATTTTTTCATTATCTTTTGAAAATGGTATTTTATCGTGATATCCAAAAAAATTGAAATTTTTTTTTAGCAGAATTTCAGAATAATTTTTTTTTTCAAAAAAAAGTAAAAATTGACAAAAAAAGTTAATTATTTTTCTTAACATATAATTTTTTTTTTTTCATTTTAAATATTTTTAAATTTATTTTTTATAAAATTAAATATTCTTTATTGTTATAGTGATTTATTGTTTTTTTCTGTAGCTTAATACGAATGAATACAATATAGAAATAATACAAGATAATTTTCCAGCAATCTTAGCTAATATTACAGAAAATAATAGGCTATTTGATGAATTAAAATTAAAAAGAAGGTATCATGAAGAAAAAATTTTTTAAAAATAATAAATAACATGATCTTTATATTTCTAGCGTATTTAAAAATAACAAAATATTAAAAAATAAAACATGTTTAAAATTTTAATTTGAAAACTAATTATTCAAAAAATGAATTTTTTTAAAAAAATTTTTTTAATTATAATCCATCCAGGTATCTTATTTAGATATCGATCTTTCAAAATAAGAAAGATCTATTTTATTCTATCTAAATATCTTCATCTTTGGACATTTTTTTCAAGAAAAAGAAAAATTAACTATATGAGCAATTTATTTTTAAAAGGTTATCAAAAAATAGATATCGACACATTAAATAAAAATAATTTGAACATTGATACAATAATATCTGATATTGAAAATAAAATGAAAAATTTTAAATATTCTAATAATTCAAATAACCTCAAATCAATTAGAGTTTCAGATATATACGACACTAATTCAGACGTATTTAATTTTTTAACAAGTAAATATTTAATTAATATAGTCTCAGAATATCTAGGATGTATTCCTATATTAACCTACTCAAGCATTTGGTATTCAGAAAATAAGGAAATTGTTGAAAATAGTTCGCAAGAATATCATTTAGACCATGAAGATTACAAGCAGGTAAAAGGTTTTTTATATTTAGAAGACATTGACCAATCTAATGGTGCCATGAATTTATTTACACTAAATAATAGCAGCGAAGTTATTAAAAAAATAAATTACAATACATCTCCAAATAAAAAAAGGGTAAATGATAATGTGTTTGCTAAATTTGAAAATGAAAAAATTATTTGCAAAGGTAAAAAAGGCACTCTATATCTTGTTGATACAAGTCAATGCTTTCATTGTGGTGCAAAAAAATCTTTAGAATCTAGACTTCTGCTATCTTTTCAATTTATTACTCCTTGGGCAAATCATCTAAAATGGAATTGGAAAAATAGTGAAATTATAAAAAATAATAAGTGGAAAACTAAAAAAATAAATAACTATCAAAAAAAAATTATTGGGATCAATTAATAAGTTTGGATATTAAATAAAAGAATTCTTATTTTAAAGTAGATTTTTAACTATAGAAAAGATTTTTTTGGAGTATGAATTTTTAGAAATATTATAAAAATAATTTATCTCTTTATCTAATTTTTTATTAACTTTTAAATAACTTTTATTAACATATAACTTTCTAAAATTTTTAACTACCGAGTCTATACTTTTTGCTTTAATTAATGCTGTAACATGATCGATTTTTTCAAAATGTAATTGATTTTCAAAAAGACTTTTTGGATCAGTAATATTGTTTTTTTCATTATGACATAAAAGAATCTGTTTTTTTTTAAACATTAAGGATTCAATTGTTACTGTACCTATACCACCAACATTAAAGAGAGAATTTGATAAAAGTTTCTCAAAATAAAGATTAATACTTTCTAAATATTTTTTGTTTTTAGATTTTAAATATTTTTCCATATACGGGTCTAAAATAACATTTTTTAGTGAGCTGATTTTTTTAGCATGAGAAAATAAATTTGGCCTTGCTGGATGCGGTCTATAGATTATTTTTAAATTTTTATATAAGGATTGATTTTGATTTATTTCTTCATCAAGATATTTTAAAACTTCGATATCGTTATATAATTCTATTACACCAAAAAATAAAACATAGTTATGATCAAAAATATTACCTAATTTTTTTTTTCTTATTAATAAATAATTGTCAAACTTTGGACTACCGGTATAAAAAATATCTTTTTTTTTTATATTTTGTATTTTTGATGCATGATTTTTTGACTGTTTCCCCCAAACTCCTAAAAAATCAGGTTTATTAATAAAAACTGTTTTACAGGAAATGTTGTCCCAATTATCAACTAGAAAAAAAGTTTTCGCTTTTACACTGCTTGCTATTTTGGGAATCATAAATGTCTCTGGCTCATAACAATGTGTCGTATAAATTATTAAGTCTGGTTTTAGTTTATTAACTATTCTTGATATATCGGAATTAAGATTTAATTTTGATAAAATTAAATTCTCATACAAATTAAATATTATTCTTTTTGAAAAAAAAATAATAATTAGTCTCTTTAAAAAAGGTTTGTATAAATATTTTACTAAATTTTTTAAGAAAAACAAATTTGTTAATTTTCCAAAACTATCTTTCTGTTTTGTTTTTTCAATCTTAATAAAATCCTGAAAATTTGGATACCATCTTCTAAAATGATATCTGAAAGTTTTAGACAAGTTTTTATTAACGACTAAGAAAAGATGTAAAATTTTTATAAAATATGCATGCTCTTTATCATCTAATGAGTAAAAATATTTATTTTTTAATTTACTATGTTGCGTTTTCCATTTGTTTTTATTGAACAAAAAAGAAACTTCATAATTTTTTATTATATCCTTAAATGCATTTAATTGAATATATTTATTATAATATTCAGATGGTAGACAAATTAATATTTTTTTCATTTCTAAATTTTTTTAGTGAACCTTGTTCTTTCTATCAAAAAGATAATCACTAGATAGCTTATAATATTCATTTATAATCTTTTCCCATGGTTCACGTCTCCCATGTGATTATTGGCAATTTCAAAAATAATAAGTGGCCGCATATCTATAATTTTAATAGTTAATAACAAATTTAAGTAAATATAACACTTAAATCCATCCTGTTTTAATGTTTATTAAATTAATTATACTGAAATTTCAAAAACATTTTTTTGAAATTTGGCAATTTTAATTTTTTTCATACCTCTTTTTCTGAATTTTAGTAAATCATTTTCTAATTGTGAATAAAGTAGGTTAGGAGATTTATAATCTGTATAACTACCAAATTTTTTTAACATAAACTTAAAATTTAATAATTTTTTATTAAATATATTAATTCTAGATTGAAACCTATTTTCTTTGGTATCTAGGGTCTTTGATAAATTTTTTATTTCACTAATAATTTTTACGTAAGAATCTTTAGAATAAAAATTGTAAATATATTGCTCAATATTTTTATTTTTTTTTGTTTTAATTTTTTTTTTTAATACTTTATTTATAAATTGTTCAATTTTATTAAGAGAGTTAATTTTATGTGAAAATAAATAGGGAATTGTACGAAAATACTTCTCATTAATATCAGGATTAAAAGCTAAATTCTCAACACCCATAGCACTGGCTTCTAGAGAGGTTGTGCAATAATAGTGAATATTTAATTTTGACCATTTTAACCATTCATCAATAGAAAAGTCTCTTGACACATATATATTGGAAAATTGTTTTTTTAAATCACAATAGCTTTCTATTTTTTCAGAAGGATGCGGTCGAATTATAAAATTTATATTTTTAAACTTTTGAGCAAGAAATTTTATTAAAACTTTATTTTCTAAATACTTAATCTTATTATATCTACTATAATATTTATAATTACTTATACTTTGTTTATCTGTTAAAAAATTATTTTTTATACGAAAACTTATTTTCTCAAATTTTTTATCAAAATGATTAACATTGCCAAACGAGCAACATATTAATATATATGTTTTATATTTTTTTTTAATTGTGTCTGAATTTGTTTTATTTAAAAAACTAAATTTTTTTTTTAGAATATCAAATCTTAAATTTCCTGCGATTATGAGCTTTTCTTTGAAAACACTTCTCTCATTTAAAATAAATTTATAACTTTCTTTGCCCCAGCAAAAAAAAATATCGCAAATTTTTGCTATTTCATTTGAAAATTTGGTCTTTAAATAGGTTTTTTTTGAAAGAGTAACTAATCCCTCTTCATCAAACAAAATTAGTTTATTATTATTTGATTTTACTTTTTTATAAAAATTCAAATAAGTGTTTGTAGATTGAAGACCTATATAAATTGAATTATAAAAACATCTAGCAAAATATTCCACTTCAGCTTTTCTTCCAAAAATAACTTTGAAACCTGCTTGAGCCAAAAAAAAAGTTAAAAGTAGTCTAGATTTATAATCTCTTGATTTTATCTCGTATGGAATTAAAATGATCCTATTGTTACTTGTCATTTATCTTATTAATTTTTTGAATATTTCTAAATCATCCTTCGTGTCAATATTTACTGAATTAATTCTATTCATTACATGAAGTATTGGATTATTTGAGATTATTTTTTTGTATTTCATAAAAAATTTTATTTTCGTTATATATATTGATCCATTTCTAACAAAAAAAGGTTTATGTTCTTGTCTCATATTTTCATTATTGTGTAAAATATTTAAAGGTTTTCCATATGATTTATTTTTTTCATACATGACTTTTTCATTTATATAATTTTCTTTATATACTGAAATTAATGAAGAGGGTTTTTTACTTAAATATGTTTTGACAGCTTTTAAAAGGTCTTTTTTCTCTCTCAAAGGAGATGTTGGTTGTAAAATTATTAAGTTTTTAAATAGAATATTTTTTTTCTTAAAATATTGTAGGGCATGTAAAATATATTCTGAAGATTTTGAGTCATTTTTTGAGATTTTTGATGGTCTATTAATTAAAAAAACATCTTTAATTTTTTTTTTTAGAACTTTGGTATTGTCAGTAGTTATTCCAATCAATGAAGAATTAAATGTATTTTTAATAATTTTAGCATGTTTTACCGAATACCGGTAAATAGGATTGTTTTTAACTTTTAGAAAGTTCTTATTTTTAATACCCTCAGAACCTTTTCTGCACGGTATGAGAATTAAAAAATTAACTATTTTCATTTTAAATAATTAAGAGATTTTATTCTCACAATTTTACTTTTTAACAATATATCAACTATTCTTTTGCCAGATTTTCCATCACCATATAAATTATTTTTTTTGAATTTTTTTTTCACTATTTGTTTATTAATTGCATTTAAAATTTCTGATGTATTATTTTTGACATCAAGAACATTTTTTCCTCTTTCTCTATTTCTTTGCCTTGAACCAATATTTATAACAGGTAGTCCAATAAACGAACTTTCCCTGATTCCAGAAGATGAATTTCCAATAAGGCTGATTGAATTATATATTAATTTTATATAATCCTCTGGAGAAAAATTTATATATGCAGCAACTTTATAACTTTTTTTTTTATTAAGAAAAATTCTTATTGCTTTAGAGATATAATCTGTTCCAGAGTCGATATTGGGCCATAAAATTACAACTTGGATTTTATTATCTAATAATTCTAAAGCTTTAAGTATCTGATTTATATATTCCTTATTTTTGGTAAACTCTGTTGTCACAGGATGAAATAGTACAACAATATATTTATTTTTAAAATTTATTTGATCTCCAACACCATTAGTTCTTTTGGAGAAATTGTTATCAATTTTTTTATCCAGTTTGTTAATCAAATCTATAGATGGACAGCCTGTATTAAAAATTGTTTCTTTTTTTTCTCCCATTTTAATTAAGAAGTTTTTTGCTCTTTTTGTGCACACAAAGTGAATATGAGAAAGTTTAGTTATTGCATGCCTGACCGTTTCATCAATCGAACCAGTTACTTCACCTCCCTGTATGTGTGCTAACGAAATATTCATATAACTTGCTGCAATTGCTACTGCAAGATTTTCATACCTATCAGCTATCACAACTACTACATCGGGTTTTAGCCTTAAAAAAGTAGTGGATAACTCATTTAACGTTTGTGAAGTAGTCTTTACCATGCAGATTGGGTCATTACCCTCTATGATAGTATGAAGTTTTGCATTTAGTTTTAATTTATCTTTTACTAAGAGCTTTTCTATATCTCCATACTTGTCCAACACACCAGACCCTGCAGCAATAATTTGTAAAGCTATTTTTTTATTTTTTTTTGCTTCAATTAAAAAGCTTTTAATTCTTGCATAGTTAGCTCTATTATTAATTACAACACATATTTTTTTTTTACTCAAAAAAACTCCTTTTTAATAATTGGTTTTTTGAAATATTTTGTTTTGCTTTTTTTCCTAAAATTTTTCTTATTTCACTTCTGCCTAAGCCAGTTCCAGGTTTTTTAAGGCCTAAATTTTCTTTTTTTAAAATTCTTCCTTTTTTTAAATCTTCTATTAAGGCAAGACTTTTTGTAAACAACTTTCTTGTGCTTAAAAGTTTTTGTGAAACAAGATCTTTATCTACATTAACATTTTTAAGAATTTCTAGTTTATCTCTATAGTTACATATAAATGCCAATTGATCAAAAGATATTGAAGAAGAATTATCTGGGTTTGTTTTGTTATTTTTTTTTGTAACATGCACTTCAATTATTTGTGTAATATTATCACTCAAGGCAAGTAATGATGGGAAAATAGTGCCAGAATGATCTGATAATCCAACTGGGCAATCAAATTTTTTTTTCATTTCATAAAGAATATTCATTCCAACATCTTTTAATGGAAGAGGATATTGTGTTGTGCATTGAAGTACTGCAAAATTTTTTTTTAATTTTTTTAGTAAACTTACTTTTTTAGTAATTTCCTTCCAATTGGAAAGACCAGTACTTAAAATTATGGGATTTTTTGATTTTAAAACTAAATTTATTAATTCATCTGAATAAAATTCACCTGATCCAATTTTCCACAGATTTACACCTATAGATTTTAAAACAAAAAAAGCTTTTTCAGAGAAAGGTGAGCTAGTAAATATTAACTTTTTTTTATTAGAATATTTTTTTAATTCTCTCCATTCATTTTTTGTAAACTCACATGATTTCCAATAATCAAACCTTGTTTTATGGGTAAATTTAAATCCTTTTCTAAACTTTTCATCATATGTAGACTCGGCATCTGCATAATGGGTTTGAAATTTGATTATGTCTGCTCCTGAGTTTGCAGTTAAATCAATAAGTTTTTTTGCTTCTTTTAATGAGTTTTTATGGCCTTGTCCAATTTCAGCTATAATTAATTTTTTTTTATTTTTTTTAAAGTTAAGCATTTAGACTAACATAAACTTATAAGTTTTTTGATTATTAATTCTTTAGTTTTATTTGATGCTTCTATAGTATTTCCACCCAAATGAGGGGTGATTAACAGATTATTATTTTTTTTAAAATAATTAATCATTTTATTATTTTGGACTTTTTTTTTCCAAGAGGAATCTCCATCCAAAACATCTAATCCGGCACCAGCAATCTTATTCTTTTTTAATGTAGAAATTAAAAATTTTTCATTCACAATTTCACCTCTGGATGTATTTACGAAGATAGCATTTTTTTTCATTTTACTAATAAACTTTTTTCCAATTAGATTAAAATTTTCTTTGCGTGAGTCAATGTGCACGGAAATTATATCGCACCTAGAAAATATAAAGTTCATATTTGCTTTTTTGTATTTACTGCTTACTTCAGAGTTATATTTTTCAAAAACATATATTTTAGCTCCAAATGATGCTAAAATTTTTGAGACAATCTTTCCTATTCTACCAAAGCCAATTATCCCCACTTTTTTATCATGAATTTGATTGCCTATAAAAGCATTCCTATCCCACAAATTATTTTTTACGTTATTGGTTGCCTGTAATGCTTTTCTAAGAAGCATTAAGATTAACATTACAGTTAGTTCTGCTGTAGATGGAATTTTTTTTAAATCACGACCAAAATTTTTTGTATCTAGATAAATTATCTTAGTATTCTTTTCTATCTCAGATTTATTTATGTGTGTAATTGAGGTAGTGGGACTCACTAAATATTTTTTTTTATCATCTAAATATCTTGTAACACTTTGATCATACAAAATACCAAAAGAAGTAAAGATGACATTAATTGGATTTTTTTTTTCTTTTTTTATTTTAAGAAAATTTATTAGTTTTTTTTTACTAGAAAAATCTTTAAGATAAATCTTAGTAAATTTTTTTTTTATAATATTAATGTGATTTTTATTATAGGCAGAATGGTTTAATATTAATGCTTTCATCATTTACAAATAAATTAAGCTTATATTTTTTATACATTTAAGTAAAATTCACTAAAAGATAGGCTTATATTTAAATTTTTTTAATAATTTTACTGTATATCAACACTATCTACAAAAATTTTTTTCAGTGCATAAATCAAGCCAATTGAGCTATTAGTACTGGTCAGCTACACGCATTACTGCGCTTCC
>ENA-OSJC01000446-OSJC01000446.1-marine-metagenome-genome-assembly--contig:-NODE-446-length-40543-cov-7.130603_pt1 | contig 40543 bp, 35 predicted proteins | sample MGYA00237885_ERZ534234 | MGnify/ENA primary metagenome ERZ534234 (study PRJEB26413, sample SAMN06343907) | marine metagenome | isolation source: coastal waters | place: Atlantic Ocean: West Antarctic... | reverse complement strand
ATTAATGAAAAAGCATTATGAAAAAAAGGATATTTTTCATAAATAATTCTTTCTCTTCCAAAAACAGTTAAAAGATCTCTAGTATCAATATTTGAACTTTTACTTGTAGGAATTTGCCTTCCAAAAACTCCAGCAGCAGAGAATAAATCAATACTATCTACTAACTTTTCAATAGCATATTTATCATATAAAACACAATGTGCAGATAGTAATAAGACAGTATCGCTAATTGACTCTTCAATTCCAATATTTAATGCATGGCTATAATTAAATGGTTGAGGACCATAATCAACTACTTGACAGCCATTTTGATTTGCGTATTCCATTGACCCATCAATTGAGGAGTCATCAACAAATACTATTTTTTGAGGTCTTATGGTCTGTTTAGCAATTGACTCAAAAACATGGGGAAGCCATTCAATCTCATTTTTACATCTAATTACTATATCAAAACTCTTCATCAATTTTTGGTTAAAACTATTATAAAAATTTACATAACATTATATCTTGTAGTAATAACTTAATAAGCTTTTAACTGCTTTGTTGAATTAGATCAAATTTAAGATACATTAAGTCAATATTATTGAATTTAAGATTTAAGGTTTTGAGTTAACCTTGATTACCTTTATATGAATTTTATTTATTTTTATCTAAAATAGAATAATAATAAACCCATTGAATTTTTGTAAAAAAAGATGGGTTTTTTATACATAAATCACCATTATTTCTATGAAAATTATTCACATATCCGTGGTTCATGGTAATTTTATTAATTTCTTTCTTTGTTCGCCAATGTTCTCCATCACCAGGATATGGTGCCCTTAGATTAAATAAGCTATAAAATATATTATGCCTTCTATTTAAAAATATGTTTTTTAATAATGCCGCAAATCTCTTAATAACCCAGAACTTAGTTACAACATGCTCATTTGCAATTAATATTCTAGCTTTTCCATAAGGCTCTTTTAGACAAAATGAAATATTATCAAATAATTTTGGAAGAAATTCATCATAACAATGATGAATTGAAGCGCTCATCACTACTATATCAACCTTAGATTTAAGGTTAAAATCTTGAAATCTTCCATCAATAACTTCAATTTTCCCATTGGAAACCCCAAAATGACTCGCAATATAGGGTTGTATAAATCTCCTAGTCTTAGATGGCTCAACTAATAAAACTTTTTTTACTCTTGGATGTTTTGCCATTAGTGCACTCGTCCAGCCCACGCCTCCACCAAGATCTAAAATTACAAGATTATCCTCTGTTCTAATTTTTAAAAGTTGCTCAAAAGCACATTCAAAAAAAGCACGAAAATTTGTTGTAACTTCAAGGTGATTGAGCATTTTATTGAAAGAATCTTTAGATTCATCAACTTGCCAATGCTTACCTATTTTTTCATGTGAAAATCTTTTTCCAACCTCTTCTATCATGATAATGCTATCCCTAAATACTAAAACTATAAAAATGTTAATTAACTATATTATCATACTCAATAATATCATTACTCTCTTCAGAATTAAGCACACGCATTATTGAATCTGCTATTTTTAAATCATCTGAATCTTTGATTATTATCCCAGAAAGCTTACTTACAGGATACGTTCCAAAATTTCCACAAAATAAACTATGCCCGTTTGTTGCGAATTCTTTTAAAAATACATCCTTTCTCCACATCATAACTGAGTATACAAAAGGTTGAATTGGCTCAAGATCTTGAGTTTGCTCAAAGAGTCCATTTATATCGTAATTAATAGCTTTATTCATATAATTACAGTGAACTTGTTTTTCTTCAACAGTTATAAGAGAGTCGAGTCGATTTTTAATAAAATACTCTACAATATTAGAAATTTCTTCACCAGATTGAAATGGTGAAATAGGATTAACCCAAGCAACTATATCTGCGTCAGAATAATAATTCATAAAATTTTCAACTACAGAATCACTTTTGGCATTTGAAGAGCCTAAATCATTAGGTCTAAGATAAAAATCTACATTAAATCGTGTTGATATTTTTTTGAAAATATTGTCTTCAGAATTTAAAATAATCTTATCAAAACACTTGGCATCTTTAGCTGCGTTGATTGCATAACTAATCATGGGTTTCCCATCAATCAAAGCAAGATTTTTCATTTTCAGCCTTGTACTTCCAAGACGAGCTGGAATCATGGCATAGATTTTTAGCTTTTTCATTTTTCTACTTCTAGTGTTAAATTAACCCAGCTATTATCAGTAATTAAACTTTGATCTGCTGCCTCGATTACTGCTGTACTAATCAACGCTTCAGAAAAAGTAGGGCGCAAAGTCTTCAACTCACCTATAGTTGCTAATCCAGAATTGATTTGATCAATATCTGTTAAAAACTCTTTAATACTGTCTATACCATAGCCCCGCCAGTTTTTCTGTCCGTTATTTTTAGTGAACTCATAGCAAAAATCTGGGTTTGGTTGCTCTATTCCATTATTATCTAGATTAATTTTAATTCCTCTATCTTTTTGGTCTGACTCAAATCTTCCACTTGTTCCAACAAGTTTAATTTTCTGATTTGACATTGCACTTGAAGACTCTGGATCTATCCAGTTAGTAAGAATTGTTTGCGTGAATAAAGTCCCATTTAGAGACCTCCATTCTATGAAGCATTGAATTGCATCATATGTATCCAGTCCTTGTGCAAGTAGCCAATTTTTTTGTCCAAGAGCCATAACTCTTATTGGTGTTGCTTTTGTTACAAATCGAACTATATCTATGTAATGAACACCAAGATATTGCAAAATACTAGTTTTATCAGCCCACTCTTTAAAAATCTCAGTAGGTATTGATTTACGCTGACTATACTCAACCCAACAATAAAGAAGATCTCCAAGTTGATTAGATTGGAGCCTATCTCTTATCATTAAATTCGCCTTATCATGCCTTTTATGAAACTCTACAGCTGCATATAAAGAGCGTTCTTCAGCTAAATCAACAAGTTTTTGTGCTTCAAGCAAGCCTGGAGTTAAAGGCTTAACAATTAAAACTGGTAAATCAGCATTTAAACAATCGTGAGCAACTTGAAAGTGAAGATGATCAGGCACTACAATAATTACACAAGCTGGTCTTGGAATTTCACTGATTGCTTTCTTATAAGCAAAAGAATCTTTAATTCCAGATTCAGGCAAGAATGAAATATCAATTACCACACCCATATCTGCAATTAAATCGTCTGATTTTGCTTTTAATTCATTACTATTGTTTCCATTAGTTCCAACAAAAATAATTTTTTCTAAAGTATTGTAATCTCTTTGCCACTCAACTATTGCAGGAAGAATTGTGCCGTAAGCACTAGTCCCTCTTCCAGTTGAATACATGCCAGTTCCAATAACTAAGATATTCATGATTTTGTTAAATCCATTTTATCTAACCAGTTTGTTTTCTTGTTATCATTAAATACATGTTCTGACCATTGCAAATTCGCATTATCATTATTGTGGTGATTTTCATTAAGCCATTGCAGGCCTGACTTCAAATCTTTCTGACCCATCACAGAATATATTGTAGAAATATATTTTTTTCCATTATACTTAAGGGGTTGAGCTGGAATATGTTCATATTTACCGTCAGGGTCATATTGTATAACAGGGACTTTGTAATGGAGAGCTTCTTCAATGGAAGTTGATGAATAGCTCAATAAAAAATCTGAAGCCATCAAATAATCTTGGAAACTTCCCTCACTGTATATTCCATAACAATCCGAATCCACTAAAGAAATTTTAAAATCTTCGATACTCATAAACTCTTGTGGACGAAAACGAATTGCTAAATGAATCCCTGGTATATCATCCACAGCCATAATTACATTATTAATATTATTAATATACTCATCATAAGTTTCATAAATCCAAGGCCTAAAAAGACTCCAACTCTTTGGTGTTCCAGCATGTAGAATAATTTTCTTATTTGAAAATTGATTAAATACTTTACTTTTTAACTTCAAATGATCAAATTCAATCTTATGATTTTGTGCAAATAATAAAGGTCCAGTTTTAATTTTTTTTGAAATTAAATTAGCCTGCATATCAAGAAATTTACTAGCCCAAGGTGATTGAATAGCAACACAAGGATAATGACTATTTATCATTGTGTGTGAGTGAATTGACCATTCAAGTTTAGCCATTGGATTTGAATTTGGAACATGCGATCCATGTGAAATTAATAAAGCAGGAATATTTTCTTCTAAAGAAATTTCACCTAAAGCATAACCTATTCCAAGACTATGTTGAGCAAATACTTTAGCTGGCTTAGCAATGTCTAAAAAAGAATTTAAAGAATTTAACTCACCATTAAGAGAATGCATTTTATTATTAAGGTTATTTTCTATATGATCCAGCAAGAAAGGACTAATATCTAGCCCATTTATTTTAAAGACCTTTGATTTGCTAATAAAACAAGACTTTATCTTAGAGGTACAAATGTCTAACTTACTTTGAAAATTATCTAGAACATTTGATTGAGAATCATTAGGAAGAGATATAAATGAAAACGACTCACCTCGTAACATCTCTTTGACTCGAGTTTTAAATGAAGCCCTTTGAATTTTCAAATAAACTGGGAAAAAACTCTCATTAGACTGGTCGATATCATTTAAAAAATTTGGCATATTATTTGTATCTTCCAAAGCAAGCACAAAAAATTTATTTTTAATTTTAATTTTAAAAATAATAAGTTGAAATAAAAAAATAAAACGTATTATTAATTTTTTAATTAAGCTAGAGTTATTATTTTTTGGTTTAATATTTAAAGTATTAATTATAATTTGAACATTTATATTATTTATTAATCCATACCTCTTAACAATCTCACTAAGTAAATTTTTTTTAAATATTGGAAGTGTTTCAGAACTTTCACTTATAGTAATCAACTTATCTACTTTATTTTTTATTACCGCTTGGTTAATAATATACAACATAGAGAGAAGGTAAAGTAAACGATAACGAAACCAAAAAATCCAAGTCTTTTCAAAAGCATATTGAACATTTTTAGTTTTAATTTGTTTTAGTATTGGTCTAAGCTCTTCAACTACTTCATTTGATTTTTCAAGAACATTACGATGCCCATCAATACCAAAATAATCAAGTGTATTCTTACACCCAATCTTTCTTTTTCTTAGTTCAGAAAATACTGAGGGAATTAATGAAATGACTAAAGTATCTGACTTAATAAAATTTTCGAGTAAATCAATTTCATCTACATGTTCGATAAATACAATACTACAAGTCATTTTTTCAATAATAATTTCTAAAAAAAGTTTACAAACACCTCAAAAGAACATACAACTCAATTTAAAAGGTTAAATTCTTATTTTCAAATAGTTAATCAATAATTTCATCATATTAGTAGTAGTAAAAAACTAGTACTCATGACTAAGCTATAATTAATGTGTCCACAAATATATCATAATGAATGCTATTTACAGTTTTAAGAATAATAGTTTAGTTTAACATTATTTTCTTTTCCAATTTTTATAAGTGCACCTAGCGTAGCTTCATCTAAAGGTATTCCATCTTTAATTCTATTTTTAGCACAAATAATTTGAGGATCACCTGGAAGTAATACAGATTTTCCATCAATTGCAGGTTCAGCTCTAACCTCATCGGTCATTTGCTGCATAAAGCCAATAAATTCCTCATTAGGTATAACTCCATCAGCCCTCATAACCATATAAAACTGCCCTAACTTTCGCTGCTCTTGAATATTTGTTGTAAACATAGCAGGAATTGATCTTCCAAATGCCATTCCTGTATAAACTCCACATAGAATATCTACCATAGAAGATAAGCCATATCCTTTATATGAGCCTGTTGGCATTACTGCTGCTGCATCATGAGGATTTTGAGTAGGCTTTCCAAACTTATCAGCTGCAATTCCAGGCTCTAATGGTGTATCTGAGCTTCTATTTAAGAGCACACGATTCCAAGGCACTATGCTTGTTGCCATGTCAAGGCAATAAGGATCTTGTTCAGCTCGAGGAGCAGCAAAACAAACAGGATTAGTGCCAAAATATGGCCTGGTGCTATCATGAGATAAAACTAAGGCATCTGCATGAGTAAAAGCGAAAGCAATATAACCTTCTCTAGCAGCTCTCAAAGCCATACTTGCCATTGCTCCAGGATGACTAGAGTTTGATACAGCAACAGAAGCGATGCCTTGTTTTGCTGCAATCTCCATTCCAATATCAATCGCCTTCATGCCGGCTGCATGGCCAAATGCATTATCTGCATCCAAGTGAGCAATTGAAGGAAAATTGTTGGTTATCTTAAAGTTAGGTTTAGGATTCTTTCTTCCACTTATCGCTGAATTAAAATAATGAGGTAACAACCTTATGCCATGAGAATCAACACCCCTCAAAGATGTCTCACATAATCCCTGAGTTACTGCGGCAAGTGAATATTTATCTAAACTTGCTATCTCTAAAATCTGCTTAGTAAACGCAAATAAATCTTCATATGTAATTTTATGAATAGGATGCTCCTTATGTTAGTTAACAATAGATGATTAAAATTTAAGTGCCTTTAAAAAGTCACTTTATCTTTACCAAATTTTCTAGAATATTCGTCATTTGCCAAACCTATAGTAATATCTTTTTCAAATCCTTTATCAGAGTATTTAAACAACAAGCTAAGATAAAGACCAATTCTATTTACAGCCTTAAAATCTAAGAAGCTGTCAAACTCTTGCAAATGACCAGACCAATTCCCAATTAAACTTAAATCTTCACTTAAAATAAATCTATTGAGAGATGAGATAATATCGTCAATACTATCAAATATAACAGTATTAAAAGCCCAAGAGAAAAACTCGGGCTCCACAGATTTCAATCCTCCATAATTATATATGATTCCGGGTTTTTTTAATAAAACGCACTCTAAAAGTGAGGCAGGTATGTCATGTGCTGAAACACCCAAAATCATATCAGATATAGTCGCATACACTGATGGCTTTATACCCAAGCCATCACTTATAATATGTAATCTATTAGTATCAAGTGCAACTTTTATTATTTTATTAATATTTAGAGTCTTATAGAATGAAAGTTTTTTTGTTTTAATTATTAAACCAGTATCTGGATTATGAATCAAAAGGCTTAATAAACTTTCATATAGAGCCTTCATATCGCTTGTTAATACAACTTGATTTTGATAGTCATCACACAAAGAATGATTCGTATCAAGGAATAAGATTGTTTTCTTAACACCATAACTATCAAATTTTTTCTTAATATACTCAATATCTTTGTATTGATTTACTACAAATTGATCCAACATAACACATCCTGATGTAACAATACTTTTAAAGGGGGGGGTTTCTTGATTAATTACTTTTTTAGTAATTCTTTTAGTTGAATCTTGACCCCATGAAAAAAAAATATCTGTTGGATAATAAGAATAAAACCTACCAACTATAAAATCAAGATAGGACCTTTGATAAGAAAAAGATAATGAATTTAGTTTACATAAAGCAATTTGTTTAATAATAACTTCTTGGCCACGTTCAGTGTGATCATTATGAATAGCTACATTAAAATCACTAAAAAAAGAATGCCAATAATGCACTTTAACGATAAGTGAGCCGGCTTCTAAAAAAAGCCATTTATAAATCGGATCTTTAGATCTTTTACTTTTAGAAGGTTTTAGTATTTCATAAATAGAAGTTGGCTTATGTTTATTTTTCCAATATCGAAGATTCACCCAATTTATATTATGCGCTTCAATATCTTTCACAACCTCCAAAGATTTTTTCCTCTTTGAGTTAAAGTAAACTAGGACATCTTGTGGATTGATATTTATATCTTGAAGCCAAAATATAGCTGATCTTTTATTTAAATCAGTGCCTTGTGTATTTGGACCTACTACTGTTGAAATTTTTCTTCCATACTTATTTTTCAATGGAATATTTTTGTAATTTAGGCTGAAACTCAGCAAATTTTCAATAACTAAATCAATAGGCAACTTAACAGATTTGATAGAATTTTTAATCTGTGATAGCTTTAATAATAATTTTACTTTTAATGACCTTTTATACCTCTGATTAGATGAAACTGGAGCAACTAAATTCAATAAATCTACACTTGGAAAACTACTTATATCTATATCAGAAACTCCAGAGCAGTTATTATTCTTATTATTCCAATTATTAATTACTATCTGATTTGCTATTGGCAGATAGGCAGTGAAGAGTAACTTTTTAAAATAGAATTCAATATATTCTTTATCATAATGATAAGTAAGATTCTTATACAGATCATACTTAACAATGACTTTCATAGAATTATCAGCAAAAATATGTGATAGTTTTAAACCAGAATTAAAGAGTAACAGCCCATTTGAATCTCGCTTATCATTAAATTCTAATTTTTTCATATAAAAATATTTTATTAAATAGATCATAACTATTAATTAAACTACAGGCAAGGCATAAATAATTCTTACCATTGTTTAAAGCTAAATTTATCTAATAATTCGCCTCATAATTCCTGCTAGAAGATTTGTAAATTTAAGGAAGTCCTTTTCTACATTTTTTAAGTGTGCATATAAGCTTGAGGAGTTATTATTTAATATAACTTTATTAGTTAATTTTTTCTTATCTTTTTTTATAAATATTGCTCTAACCCACTCATCCCCATATACTAACTCAAAGCCATTTCTCTCCCATACAGTCTTTAAATGTTCTAATGAAAAATGATAATTATGTTCAAATTGTAAATATTTCAAAAAATTATTTGATGACTTAAGGCCCATATCACTTAATAATCCTTTTTTAGGTTGGTTCCAGTTAATAATTCCAGGAACCTCAACAAAAACAAAACCTCCATCCTTAAGACGCTTATATGTTGATTGCACAGTGGCATCCATATCCATAATGTGTTCAAACGAATGAATTAGCAAAATTAAATCAAAATTGCTTTGGGTTTTAATAGAATCTGCATCACCTAGAATTAAATTTAAACCTTTTGTTTGACTTACCTCAAGAAAAGGTAACGATAAATCACAACCTACTACTGACTTTCCAATTAACTGGTAGGGCCATAAATTACAACCATCTCCACATCCAATTTCAAGAATTGTTTCAATTTCAGAAAAATTTTTATCTAAAGTTTTTATTAAAAATGAAAATCTTTTCCAAGTAAATGCATCTAAAGAAGTTCTATTTATAAAGCTTTTTTCAGGATCACCCCACCTATCTTTTCCAAATTGATCTCCATAGAACTCAGTCGAATTAGTAATATAGCTATTGTTAAAAACAAAGTCACACTTAATACAAATTACTGTATCACATGGAAACCCATCTCTATCTACTTCAGAAATTAAGTTTACTTCTTGGCCAGAACAAATTGGGCAAAAACTATGAGCACCCTGCTTAATTTGAGCAAACCTTGGTTCAATTTTTTTTAGTAAATTGCGGTTTAAAAAAAAACGTTTGCTATATCTAAAGCTTAATAATTTATTATTAATTTTCATAGTTTACGTAATCCATAAAGTTGGTATTTTTAACAAATAATTTTACTTTGCTTGTATATTTGCCATTTCTCTAAATGATAAATTATTCTTCTTAAGGGATTCAAAAGTACCTGAGTCTTCTATTAACCCATTCTGCATAAAAATTATTTTTTCACAATTTGCAACTGAAGACATTCGATGCGAAATAATAATAATTGTCCTATCATTTGAGAGTTTTGATATTGACTCATTTATAGAATTCTCTGTACTTGGGTCTAAAGAAGATGTCGCCTCATCAAAAATAAGAATCTTAACATCATTATATAGTGCTCTAGCGATACCAATTCTTTGCTTTTGACCACCAGACATTCTGACACCGTTCTCACCTAATATCGTATTTACCCCATTAGGCAAAGTCTCAACAAAAGTTTTTAATGCACTCAACTCCAGAGCTTTTTCAATTCTCTTAAAGTCAATTTCATCTTCACTAACTCCAAATGCTATATTATTAACTATTGAATCATCTAACAAATATATCGATTGAGAAACATAGCCGATAATATCTGAAAGTCGATCATTATGTTTAACTTGGTAGTCATCAATATGATAACTTCCTGATTCAGGTGTAATTAAATTCATCAATATATCTATAAGGGTGCTTTTTCCTGAACCAGAAGATCCAACAATCCCGACAGAGCTTCCAGATTTTATTTTTAAATTTATATTACTAAGAGAATAACCTGGGGCATCTGGGTATTGAAAACTTACTTTTTCTAATGTTAAATTTTTCTGCATTGGGCTAGTCAAAATATGAGAAGAATTTTTACTTACATTATTTTTATACAAAGAAACCTTTCTAAACTCACTTGATACTAGATTCACACTTTCTGAGCCAAAAGAAATCGACTGGAAGCTGGTACTCACAATTTTTACTGATGATAAGGCTCTTACTAAAGCAACTGTGAATAAAACTAACTGTGAAAATGCACTTGCTGAGCTGTCAGAAGTTAATAGAAGAAGTAGCGCTAAGCCAAGCAAAATTACTACAACAATTGACTCTATCAAAGTTGTTGACATTACACTATAAATCTCAGACTTTCTCATAGTCCCTAAAAATTTATACATAAAATGCGAGTAAAAGCTAGTAAAGTGTTTTTCAGTAGAGCTTACCTTGATATCCCTGATGCCTGATAATCCTTGATAAAAGTGTCGATTTAGACCCTCAACATATAATAATTTCTTTTTACCAATTTCTTTTAACTTAACTCTAAAGTAAGTATGGATTAAAAAAGTAAACATTGATAATGATACAAAAAGAGAAACTGCTATTAAAGGATTATTAAACAATAAAATAGTAAATATTCCAACAATCACAAAAAATTCAGACGATAGTTTAAATATAGACATTATATAGCCCTGAAAGACAGTGCCTATTTCATCAATATTTCGTCGCAATTCAGATGAATTAATCTGCGTATGTTTAATATAATCCATATAAAGATATGAATCAAATAATTTACATTGCGAGCGGTGTCTCATTTGCTGAATGTCTATACCAATCTTATACTTTAAAAAAACATTAATAATATTTTTTAAAATAAAAATAAACCCAAAGCTAATAACAATAATTATTTGAATAGATGAGGTACTAAAATGAATTGAAGATATATTTGAATTTAAAAAGCCCTTAACTATCAAAAGATTTTCATTGTTAGTAATTATTGCTAACACTGGGATTATTAAAGCTACACTAAAGGTTTCAATTACTGCATAAAGAAGTGTCATAAATAAGACAAAAAATAATCTGCCAAAGCTCTCTTCTCCTACAATATCTCGAAGATCATTAATAAATTTCATATACTATATTTCCATGTAGTTTAAATCAAAATATATTATTCAGGCCTAAAGCCCATCCAACTGTTATTTTGTTGATTATTTTTAAATACAACATTACTACTTGTAACAACTGGAATTCCAAAGTATGGTTTTTTAATGTAAGTAGCTATTCCAATATTATTGTCAATTAGCAAAACATCTTGAATGTTTGCAGTTGATTGATCTTTTACTGCAATACCAATGTCAGTAGAGTTTATTTCTGAATTATGAACACTAAATAAAGAATTTTCACCTACAGAAATACCTTTGTCTTTAACATTACTTATGCTTGAATTATTTAAATCAATACTTGAAAAAGATAAATCTAAAGCGTCCCCTCCAATAATGTTAGCAGTCATATTATCAATTTTTCCATAAGAAAAATCTAAATCAACTCCATCAGATTTTGTATTTTCTACATGCAAATTACTAATAAAAACTTTTGAATTAATAATATTTAATGCATCTTCTGATTGAGAATTTAAAAACTTTACGTTCTTAATATACACATTACATTGATATATGCTTACACCGCCAGTGTAGAAATTTCCATTGTTATTTGTATAAGGAAATTGTCCATAATTTTTAAAAATTACATTTTCCAAGTGAAGATCTCCACCATTACAATTTATCCTTAATCCATCCCAATTACTATCATTTAGTCCTGTAAAGATAATAGGATTATTTTTAGCTCCTTTTACATACAAACTTGAATTTTCAATATCTATACCGGATGAGAGCTCATACTTTCCTTCACCTTCTAAAGAATAACCTTGACTTTCTTTTTTAAATACTTCAGGGGTAGTATTTAAATAGTCAGATTGTATTTTCTGATTTTTAGGACCTAGAAAATAAAAAAAAGTTGGCAGGTCATATATAAATCTTTTGTTATAAAATCTAAAGAAACTATCTGATTTATGATCAATTTTATACTTTAATATAGTTATTTTTTCATTAGACCTATATCGATCATTAAACATATCATCACTTGAAGCACAGTCACCATTCTGACCTTGTAAAAATATAGAGTTTTGAATAATGGGCGTTAAAAAAGAATTAGTATCCCTATTAAACATTGTTGGGCCAGTCTTATTATTTGTGATTAATGAGTTTCTAACTAGCATTACAGCATAATATGATTCGTCATCTATTGGCTGGTAACCTTTAAAAGCGAGATAGTTATTCAAGCATGAATCATTTTTTCTCAAAAACTTTTGATTAACTTTCTCCTCAACAATGGTAGTTTTAGGTACGACATTAACTCGAATTTCTTTCTCAATAAACATAATATTAGCTAACTCTTCTTCATCAAAATTACTCGAGGAATTTTTAGGTAAAATATAATTAATATGATCACCTGCTGAGCCTAGACTCCTTACTTTCTCAATATTCATTATAATATTTTCAAATTCTTCAGTATATAAGAGAATATTTTCTAGATATACAAGCACATCATCTGAATAAACTTTCAGTTCAGGTATAAATTTAGATAAATTTAGAGATCTATTTTTAATTTTTTCAAAAAATATTGGATTACCAAGATAGTATTTTAAGTACTCTAAAGTTTTCTTATAGCCACTCTCTTTAGAGAGGTAAGAGGAAACTGCAAAATGATAGTCAGTCAAACTACGTGCACCCACATCATTCACCTCCCAGCCTGGGTATATTGTATTAAGGACCGTACCAAAAACCCATAACGCATTAGAATCTATTGATTGAAATAAGTCACCCGTTTTAAGAGTCATACCAGGATTTAAGTCTCGCGGGATAGGCTCATATTTTAAAGATATGGGATTGTAATAAAACCTTAAATCATCTATCCCCAAGCCATGCCCAGATGCAAATGCAGATAAAAAACCAACATAACTTGAAATTTTAAGATTATCGAGCTGATTATTTAAACCATTCAAATAGTCCTGCTTGCTAGCCTTATTGTGAAATTTATTCCTTGCATTAAAATACAAATTTTTATCTAAAGTGCCGTTTATTGGATAGTTAAACATGAGCTTATTATTATCCGTACCAACTATATCTCCATCAACTCGTTGATTATTTACAATGTATGGAGCACTAGGGGACTCCATTAAATAATAAAAACCCTCATTCACGCTATTAACCTTAAGCTTAATAATGTCAACTCTCGGTGTAAGAAAACCTAAATCTTTTAATATTGACATAAGTACTATATCGTGGAGTCCTGATTTTGTATTTAAACGATAGAGTTTGAAAGAAGTCATGCCTCTATATGAATTACCACCAACTATATCAACATCTATTGATGGAAACCAGGATAAATGCTCGGCAGTTCGTCCTGCTAACTTTATATTGACACTGTACTCTTTATCATTTGCAATCAACTTTGTCTTAATTAATGAGCCTGCAACTTTAACTATATTAGCTTTTTTCGTTTTTGAAAGGCTGATCAACCTATTAAGTTCTTTTTCTTTCTTGTTAAGGCGAATATCTATTTCTTGTATATTAATAGTTTCTATATTTTTTCCTTTAGACTTAAATTCTGCATACAAAGAACCTTTGCTTATGCAGCGATGTACTTTAAATAGCTTGATACCTGGTTCTAGGTTAAAAAATGAAATTTTTTCACTTTTAAACTCAAAACTCCTAACAACCCTTCCCGAATTATCATAGATCGTTAAGGCTTCGCAATCTTTATTGGTAATTTCAATAGTACCGCTATTTTTAAAAAAAACTCTTGATTTATTATATTTATTGGAAAAACTATGCTCACTATGATTTTCATAATCAATTAACTTTATAGTTTTTTCTGTGTCTATAACAAAATCAACTAACAAGTTAGAGTAATTAATACTGCTGCCTATTAGGCCATCTTCAAGCTTACTATCATTATAAACGTTAACTAATTTTTTCTTAGCTAACAACCTTTCCCTTATCTCAGTATCACGAGATAAAGGGCTATCAATAGATTCTTGAAATTTAGTTTGTAGGAATAAGCTTAGAAGCATAAGGCAAATAAGCAAAAATAAAAAATTTTTCATAAGCTTATTGGATAACTTAGAAATGCAATATCGAGATATTATTCAAAAAAACTACATCACTTGTGCGTCTCTTACCACCTCGAATGAAGATATATATTTAATTTTTGACAACACATCATAGGACTTGGTAAGAACTGATTTCTTATACATCTTTGCACTACTAGAAAATGTTATATGAATATTAGCCACATCATCTGAGCTAGAAATATCCACAACAACAGAATCTGAATCTGTAATCCCAGCCTCTAATAATGATTGGTTAATCTTCTCATATACCATCGAAGCTTCAGATTTTGTAACTGAACAGAAAATAGAGAAATGCTTTCCTTTTCTTTTGAAGAAAGGTCTCACACTGTAGTTTTTTAATATAACAAATAATGTCATTCCCATTATTAAAATCGAAGCAGCAAAAAACCTAAAAACAGCAGATAGAAGCGATACTGCGATAATAAAAAGTATAAACCCAATATCCTCAGGACTTTTAATAGGAGTTCTGAATCTTACAAAACTTAAGGCACCTAGTAAACCCAAAGAAAGCGGTAAAGAATATTGAATCGCATAAAAAACAGAGGTGATTGAAGGGGCAATAATAACAAAACTTATTCCAAGACTTTCATTCGAATCAAAATTATTTTTTGAATAGAAATTATATAAGCCCATAATAAAAATTGCAGCAATAAAGCTAAACATTAGAGATACAACAAATTCACTAATACCAAATTCTCCAGTTTTGACTGATAAAAGCATACTCATGATTTGGTTTGTAATATTTTCTGTCATTTATAAATTCCTATATATTTGATATTTTCTTAAAGTAAAGGTACTTTATTATTTTTATCCAAAACTATCATAGCCCATAAATATTTTGAAAATGATGAACGAATTAACCAAGAACTAGATAAAATTTTTGGAAAATTATCTTTTTGAATTCCTTTTGTTTCAAAAACATAGTGCGGACATTGGACTCCAGATTTTAATTCAGCATGAAGCATTACGCCTCTATTAATCTGAAATGCACTAATATCACGATCAATATTATAACGGCAATTATAAAATCTATCATCAAAACGTTGTCGCTTATATTCAACAATACAAGTTGGTCTATAAATTTTTCCCTTTAATATAGATTTTATGTCATACAATCCTTCTTTCATTAACACACTTAAATCATTTACTAATTGATTAAAAGTTGTAACTTTGTAGTTTTTTGGCAGTTTATCGTAAACTAAATATTTTATTTTATCAGTTTCAATTCCATTCCTAATCTTAACCTCTAATGAATAAATAGCACCATTAGAGTCAGGATTAATATATTCTCTAAATCTAAATTTTATTTTTTTTAATTCTCCATTAGCACTTTGATTAAAACTTGAAAGATCACAACAGTCAAAATAAATAGTTTTTAAATGTGCATTAGCAAATTTACTTGGAGTAATTTTTGCATGTTTTAACCGTGCTAATACATTAGAGCTGTATTGCGGTCTAAGAAGATACTTTGTTTCATAAATACTCATTTATGAAGAATGCCATACTGAAGTAAAAATACCAAGAACTCTACTTGGAAATATCTTATCTGAAATTCGTTTTTTTGTGCTTCCACTTCTTAATTTCAACTTAATAGCTTCATCGGTCAATTCTACAGTAAAAAATAATTCACTTGATCCACTTACATTTACTCTATCCTCCTTTAATATTTTTTCAAGCCAACCTCGATCCCACATATTAAAATCATCAACTTTTACAAAATAGTCGTAATCCTCTTTCAAAGGAAACACTAAAAATATCGTAGGTAGTTTTGATATAACGCTATATAAGGATTCATTAATCTTTGAATAGGATATTCCAGCATACGCAGTATTTAAATCAAGAGAGAAATCAGCAAACTTGAAATTATGATGTTGATTCCTCATTGCTAAAGAAACCAATTTTGAATTGGGAATCCCGCCAGAGTATGGTGTATCAATACAATTTAATATTTTAGAGGTTACCCTAGGGTGCGCAGCAGCAAAATTTTTTTTCTTGTCAAAAGAACTAATAACACAATTATATATTGAGCTTGCACCAAAAATCATATCAGGTGGTGCCATAAAAAAAAGAGCTTTTTCTTTAACACACCTTGCAAACATATTAATAATAGCAATGCTAGCAATTTTCCTAGGTTCCTTTCTATTCTGAGAGTTTATCTCAACAATTTCAAAATTGATATACTTATATTTTGAAATGATATCTTTATACTTAATTCTAATTAAATCTTCAGAATCTTTCGTATAGACAATAAAAAATAACTCAAAATTATTTTTTACTAACTCTGTATAGTTTGATTTATGCAGCAAAGAGGGCAAGGTGAAATTAAAATAACTATTAAATGATTCTCCCCAAACCAATGAATAGAAATATATTTTTTTGTTAAAGCTAATCTTATCTAATTCTTTAACAGGAGAAAAGCAAATACTATTCAAATAACTTGAGAATTGAAAAATTTTAGTTTTGATTTTTTTTAGTACATTCATTTATATTTCTCGATCAAAAATTCAAATATTTGTTTAGAATACATTATGAAAAATTACCCCTTCAAATCAATAAACATTAAAAAATCTAACTAGTCATTATTCTTTTGAGCCAGGCAAATAATTTACTAACTCTCAAAACACATGTCCTAATTTGGTTACTAATGAGCCTTTATTAAAATACCTAGCTAAGTGAGTTTTTTTTTCTTATCAAAAAGTCCGCAAATTCAAAATCTAGCTCATCATCTATATCAATAGAATCTTTTTTATCCATTTTGTAAGCAAATGTTTTATCTGACATAAAAAAGCTTTTATTTTCTAATAATTGATCTACTAATGCAATATATATTGCTCCATTTAGACAAAAAGTGATAGGTAATTCTTGACTTCTTTTATTGCTATAAAGCGGGTTTAGAAAATTTGACATATTATTATCCTTTGGTAATTCATTGCACCAAAATGGCGTATCTTTCGGTTCAGAAACGCTTATTACCGAATAACCCTTATTCTCTATCAACAAACAGACTGCCTCGTCTATATGACTTGAAGTTCTTAGTGGAGAAGTTGGCTGAAGTAGGACAATATAATCGTAATAATCACCAATTTTTTTTAGATACTCCAATGTATGAATAATAACATCAATACTGCTTGCTGTATCACTAGATAGACTATGAGGTCTTAGAAATGGCACATCTACTTTATAGTTTTGGCTTATATTTGCAATCTCATTACTATCAGTAGAAACTATGATTTTATCAATATATTGAGAACTCAAAGCAGCCTCTATAGTCCATCCAATAAGTGGCTTTCCTGCAAGATTAAGAATATTTTTTTTATGAATTCTCTTACTGCCAATTCTTGCAGGAATAATTGCAAGCAATCTCTTATTACCTATCATTAAAAATTACCTTCAACATCAACTTGAGCCTGATTAAATTGCTCTAACTCACCAATATCAATCCAATATTCGTGGATTGGAAATACGTTTACTTTTTTATCAAATTTGATTTGGGACTCTAAGAGATTTGGCATATCAACATGAGTTTTACCATCTACACTCTCAACTACTGAGCGATTTAAGACATATATTCCAGCATTTACAAAAAAACTATGTATAGGTTTTTCTTCAATTTTCTTCACTTGGTTTTCCTGAAGAGTAACTACTCCATATGGGACTTTAAAGTCATATTCACGCACGCACATTGTTGCAACTCCTTTCTCATTATTATGAAAATCGAGTAAGTTTCTTAGATTGATCTTAGTTAATAAATCACCATTCATCATTATTATTGGAAAGTTTTCTAAATTTTTTGGAAGTAGTCCTATTGCACCTGCTGTCCCTAAAGGTTTATCCTCATGAATATAATTAATATTAACCCCCCATTTACTTCCATCTCCAAAATAATCTCTAATCTGGTCAGCCTCATAATGAGTTGAAATGAAGAAATTATAAAACCCAAAATGCAAAAATTGATTAAGGATAGTTTCTAAAATTGGTTTTTCACCAACTTTTAAAAGGGGCTTTGGAATATTACTAGTAAGAGGCAGCAGTCTTTTTCCATATCCTCCAGCCATTAAAAAAACTGGATTTTCTATTTTTTTACTATAATAAATTTCATTAAAAGTTTTTAAACCGACTACTTTTTTATCTTTGTCAATGATTGGCAAATAAAAAATACTTTTATTTTTCAACATTTCCAAACTAACTTCTGGATTTGCCTCATTAGTCATAGCTACTGGATTAATATTCATTATTCTATCAATCAAATCACTTAATTTAATATGATTAATAAGAGCCCTTCGGATATCTCCATCAGTAACAGTGCCTACTAATTGATTTTCTTGATTTACAACTATTACAATCTTTTTATTTTGATTATTCAAAATTTCAATTGCTTCAGCCATAGTTCCACTAGCATAAAGTGTATTTTTTTTCCATTCTTTCATAGCTAATTCTCTTTCAATTTTTCTTCAGTAGTTTGTATTAAAGTGACATTTTTAGGGACATTTTTATAAATATTAGAGCCAGATGCTATAACAACATTCTCTCCAATAATAATATTTTGTATAATCGAGGCACCTGCCCCAATATAACTTTTTTTATTAATAATGACACCTCCACTGCATACAACCCCTGGCGCTAAATGACAATTTTCGGCAACAAAACTATCATGATCAACAATCGCACCAGTATTTATGATGCTATTATTTCCAACTTTCACACCAGTTTGGAGAATAGCGCCAGCCATCACCTGAACACCCTCACCTAAAACAACATTTGATGCAATAATTGAACTTGGATGAATTACGCTTAAAAATTTATAGCCTTTTAGTTGCATTTTTGACGCCAAATTCCAACGAAGTTTATCATTCGGTAAAGCACCAATTCCATTTACTAAGAAAATTTCATCTTTATGATAGTCATATATTGAGGAATCACTTCCAAGAATTACTGAACCAAAAAAATTTGAACCTGCTTCCATATTAGGATCTACGTAGCCAAGAATTTTTTCACCAGACTCAGTTAAAATATTGCTAATCATTTTTGCATGCCCGCCTGCTCCTATAATTATTAAAGGCTTTTTTTCTTGCTCCTTCAAAATAGAACCTCATCTTCACCATAATCTCGAAAGCTCTTTGTGCCCAAGATATCCCAATACAACATTGGACTTTTTCCATTTCCAGGTCGCTTAATTGAAAGATTTTGTTCTGTAAAGACATCACCTTTTTTAATAGGCGTTAATGCAACAAGACTTTTTCTAACAATATATTTATTTTTAAGTTCAGATTTTTTTGGTGTCTTTATTCCGTCTCCCATTGATTTTTCAAGATCACGAATCATTTCAACCATTCTCTTCAGCTCAAGGGGCGAAAGAGATGCTTTATGGTCTGGCCCATGCATCTCTTTATCCAAAGTAAAATGCTTCTCTATAAGCTTTGCTCCCATTGCTGCAGCAAAAACAGAAACAATAATGCCTTTTGTATGATCTGAATACCCAATCCTTAAACCAAATTTATTTTGTAGTGTTGTTATAGCTTTAAGGTTAGAGTCTTCCAATGGTGCAGGATATTCAGTTGTGCAATGTAGGATAGTTACTTTTCTTTTTAGTAATGATTGGCCAACTTCTGATTTAAAAGCTTTTTGAAATGATTTTAATGATGGATTCTCTTTTAAATTGGCTCCATGGATCAAACCAAATGCAATAATACTTAATGCAATTTGAATTTCTTTCAATGACGAAATTCCTGTAGAAAGGATAATATTACACCCTGTTTGAGCATGAGATAATAATAAGGGTCCATTAGTAATCTCCCCAGATGCTATTTTTAGGGTTTTAAGATTTAGTTTATTTGTTAAAAAATCTAAACTGTCATGATCGAATGCGGAAGATAAAAATTTTATTTTATTTTGCTCACAATGTTTCATTATTTTCATAGTATCGCCATATGTTAATTCCAAAGCTTTCAACATATCGTACTGAGACTCTTCTTCATTTGTGGTATTTTTTTGGTAATCTGCCTTCGAAACAGACTTAGTAACAATATTCTTAGCTTTAAAAGTTTGAAATTTAACAATATCAGCGCCAGATTTAACAGCAGCATCTACCAATTGCATTGCTAAATCTACATTTCCATTATGGTTTACACCTGCTTCAGCAATAACAATAATTTTATTATTCAAAACTTACTATCTCCACTTGTTATTAATAATAAAAATCTATGTCATGAAACCTTTTCTTAATCAACTTTTGAGGCGAGGGAGCTATTTTTAGTATATCAATAACTCTTTTAGATGACCTTCCATCACCATAAGGGTTAATAGCCTTGGAGCAATCTAATTCAAAAGCCTTTAGTATAGCTATATTAATTTCAGCTACTTCAGGAGCGCAGCTAATTACTGAATCAGCTTGTATCCTCCCTTTTTGTCTATCCCCAACATTAACTGTTGGTTTTTTTAATGAAGGAACTTCTAATAAGCCACTAGAAGAGTTTCCAATAACAACATCAATAATTGAAATTGTGCTCAAGTATAATAATTGCCCTAACGAAGTATGGACAACACAATTGGATTTATTTTTAACAAAGTCGTCAAGCATTTGAATTAATACACGACCTTCAGTATCAGCATTTGGTTTAGTAAATATAATCCCAATATTTTCATCAAGACTACTCAAAGCACTTAGCAATTCTTTAAATGATTTTTTTGAGGAAATATCATCTAGTGTTGCAGGGTGAAAAGTAACAAGAACATTTTTTTTTCTAAGTTTAAACTTCAATCTCTTTTGAATCTCATCTTTATTCAACAATTTTAATTGTCTTAATTGATCAAGGCCTGGATTTCCAACTAGAAATACATTTTCTGGTATTTCCCCTAATTGAATAACTCTTTTTTTTGAGTCTTCATTAGTTACAAAATGTAAATGTGACATTTTTGTTATTGAGTGCCTAATAGCCTCATCAAAGGCTCCCTCTGTGACATCACCACCAGCAATATGAATAATTGGGATACGACTAACTAGTGCAGCTTGCGCAGCAGCAAGTAATTCAAAACGATCTCCAAGCAGCATTATAAAATCAGGATTTAATCTATTTAAGGCCTCAGAAAAACTAATTGTTGCTAGTCCCATTGCTTTAGAAACGCCAATAGATGTATCAGAGGAAAGTAGAATTTCAATTTTTTCTGAAATAACAAAACCATCATCTTCAATCGAACGGTATGTTGATCCAAATTCTGGGGATAAGTGCATTCCAGTTACTATAAGCTGCAACTCAAAGTCTTTATCATTATTAATTTCATTCATTATTGGCTGAAGCAAGCCATATTCCGCACGAGTACCAGTAATAACACAAATTTTTCTATTTATCATAAAATTACACTACTTGGTATATTAACTAAACGATTTTCTATCCACTCAGTATTTGATAGATCAGTCCTAAGATTCCCTTTAAACATTTTTAGAGTATGCATTGGAGTCCAAGCTGGTCTTGTCATAATATTATTCATATTTGTGTATTTTAGCAGTCTATCTCTATCCTCACGATTATCAGCAAGAAAAGAATTTAGCCAATAGTTTGACCTAGATTGTGATGACTCAGTTACAAATTTATAATTAGTGTTTGAAAACCAAGACATGTAATTATTTGCTAATTCTCTTTTCTTGTCTATATATTCATCCAATACTTCCATTTGAGCAACGCCTAATGCAGCATTTAAGTTTGGCAATCTATAGTTATATCCAATTTGATCATGAATAAAAAGCCAGGGATGTTTTTTTTTCGCTGTTGTTGTAATATGTTTAGCTTTTTCTGCAACTAGCTTATTATCTGTAATAATCATACCACCACCACCAGTAGTAACAATTTTATTCCCATTGAAGCTAATTGCAGCAGAGATGCCAAACTTACCAGTGTGGGTTTTATTTACATAACTACCTAACGATTCAGCAGCATCTTCAACTAATTGAATATTAAATTTATCACAAATTTCTTTAATTTTAAAGATCTTAACTGGGTGACCAAAACTATGGACAGGAACACATGCCCTAATTACTCTATTTGTCTTTTTATTCCAGCACAACCCATCATTTCTTAATTCTGCATATAATTCAAGAAAATCTAATAAACTATCAGGAGACATGCCAAGGTCATCTTTATCAATATCAACAAAAACAGATTCAGCGCCACAATAACTAATCGCATTACATGTCGCAACAAAGGTTAGAGACTGAGTAATCACTTCATCATTTTGTCCTACCCCAGCAGTAAGAAGTGCAATATGCAGTGCCGCAGTTCCATTGACTGTTGCAATTGCATATTTAGAGCCAGTATATTTAGCGACACTTTCTTCAAACTGGTTAACATAATTCCCAATTGTTGAAACAAAACTTGAATCAATTGTATCAATCAAATATTTTTTTTCATTGCCCTTAAAACAGGGCTGATGCAGTGGAATAAAATCGCTTGATTTAAATTGACTTCGGATGAATAACACTAGATTTTTCTGGAAATTATTCATAATTATTTTGCAAACACTGTATCAGTGTCAAAAACATTATCTTTATACCAGCTATACGTTTTAGAAACACCATTAGATAAATTAGTCTTTGATTTGTACTTTATTAAATCATATGTTTGTCTCATATCTGGACCTCTTCTAATCGGAGATCCTGGTGAATCAGGCTGAACATCAATATTAATTTTTTTTCCAACAACTTTAAAACAAATTTTTATAAGCTCTTCTATGGAAACCTCAGGATCTTGAGTACCTAAATTTAAAGTTTTTCCTTCACAATTTTTACTCTTCATCATAAGTAAAATCATTTCAATAGCATCATCAATATAACAAAAACACCTAGTATGAGTCACAGAAAAAACTTGCACACTTTCTTCATTATTAATATTATGCATTTTTTTTAACTGCTCTGGGATTACATGAGCCATACCCATTCTAGGTCCGTAAACATTATGCGGTCTAAAGATAGTAAAGGGTATATCAGCTTGTTGACATAAGGCCTCTCCATAAATTTTAGAAAGCATGTATGAAGTTCTTGGCTCTGTTAAATCATTTACAGCAAGAGGAACAGTTTCTGGTGTAGGTATTGGCAAATCAAAGTATCTTAAAGTTCCAGAATATACTTCACTAGTTGATGAGAAAAAGAACCTCTCCAGATGCTTCTGTTTATGTGCAAATTCAATTATATTTGAAATCATTTGAACATTATCATTAAGTACATTGTATGAGTTATTTAGAACATGAACCACACCAATAATCGCAGCTAGATGAAAAATAATATTGTAATCATTGCCAAGATTGTTAATTTCATCTACATTAAGCAAATTAACTTTAATAAAGTTAGCCTCTTTTATGGATAGAAACTGCTTAAGCTCATCATCATCAACAGCACGAAAAAAATTATCTACAATATCGACTTTATAGCCTTCACTTATTAAACGATTAGCTAGATGAAGGCCTATAAAGCCTGCGCCACCAGTAATTAAAATTTTTTTATTCATAAGCCATCTCCAATTCCAATACTTTCTATTCTGACCCCTTTGGATCGAATTAACTTTCGTTGTTTACTAGTAAAGACACCGTTTGCATCTAATATAAGATTAGCACCTTCAATCCAACTATTTATACTTAATCCATGATACTGCTTATGAGGTACTGCAAAAACTATAGCATCAAAGGATGATGCTTCTAAGAATTCAGAAGTTATAGGAATATCTAATTCATCCCAGTATGAAACATAAGGGTCATGACAACTAATAAACGCCCCTTTTTTAATCATTTCACTCACAAGGGTTTCTGATGGTGAGTAACGGGTATCATCAACATCTTGCCGATAACTCACACCACATACAAGGATATTTTTGTTCTTTAGCGAGCCCTGAAGTAAAGATTTTAAACGATCTATAGTATGCAAAGGCATATCATGATTAATTCTTGTGGCCATTTTTGAAAAAGGAAATTCCAACTGTTTATCAAATAGCTGATTTGAGGCAGCAGGAGCAAATGTCGGATCTTTTGTTAAACAGTAACCTCCAACTCCAAGACCAGGGTAGCGAATATTGGAATGAGATGGTCTCATTCGAATAGCATCTAAAACCTCAAATAAATTAACACCAAGTTTTTCAGCGTACTTTGTCCATTCATCGATAAAAGCAATATTTACAGCCCTATAGGTATTCTCCAAGATTTTTGCGGTTTCAGACGATAATGTATCGGCTAAACGAGTTAAAGGGAAGTCAGCAGTATTAATTACACTTTTCAAAAAAATCTCGCACAGATCTCCAGAGCTCTCTGTAAAACCCGAAAAAACTCTCCAGTAGTTGGTTATTGAATCAAGATAATTTTCACCTGGCATAACTCTTTCGTAAGAATGAGCAATAAATACACTCTCTGGATTTATATTTCTTTTCTCTAACTCTTTATTTAAAGTAGGAACTACAATTTTTTCACATGTTCCTGGGGGGACAGTTGTCTCAATTAAAACTAAAGTCCCAGGACTAATATAACTCCCTAATGTCTTAATTGAAGACTTAAAATCTTTAAAATCTAACTGAGGCTCTTCATTTAAATATGGTATATCTAATTGAATATCAACAATAATTACTCCAGCTTTAGAATAAAACTTGTGACTTGTTGAAGCACTAATATTTCCATTTTTATGGGCTTTTTTTAATGAAGCAACAAGTTTTTCATCCGAAGTATTAAAAGGAAATATACCACTATTGATTGAGTTAACTCTTCTAATTCCAGATTCACTTTGTAAATCTATACCAATTACTTGATATTTAGGGGAGCCATCAATATTAGTCGCTGAAGCAACAGCAGTAGCCATTGCTGAACCGACAAAGCCCAAGCCTTGAACACAAACTAAATTATTATTTAAAATGGAATTTGAAGGCATTATTCTTTCCTATATAACCCAATATATGAATTAGAATGATTCAATAATGATTCGAAGGTTGTCGTTTGAGTATCCCCTTGATAAAAATCATTAAATTTCATATCTGGGCAAACATCATGCAACTTCTCTTTATCACCAGTCAGTTCAACGATAGTAGCAATGTCACTTGAAATGACAATTTTTAACCTTGACTCACGAAAAAGCATATCTGGCCAAACTTTGTCAATAATATTAAAACCTGGTCTTCGATTAAAAAAAGAAACATCTTGCTTAGTGGGGCTACATAGAATAGGTGGAGGGAGGTTGTGAATTAAAGCAAGCCCACCAAGTATATTTCTTGTTGATATCCCTAAATTTGTAGTATTGTTATCGTATAAATCATTAGCGCTTTGAAAGGAGCTATGGGAGCAAGAAAATATAAGATCAACTAAATCATTGCTCTCAAATGATATCTCAGAATTTAGCTGACCAATAGATTCGGAGGAAACTCTTATTGTTGGAGTAGCAATAGACACACCCTTTCCATCAGCCAAAGTTACTAAATTACTAACAGATCCATTAGAGAAAATAAGATCTGGCTGACCACAAAGCCATAATGAATTATTATCAATGCATTCTTTAAAACTATGAATTAAATAATTTGACATCATGTCTCTTGCTTTGTCTTTAAAACTTGAGTCTGTTGTAATGGAATATTCGTAATTACAAGGATGATTCTTCATTCCTTTCATAATCAAAGCCACATCTTTATCTTGAGTATAAATGCAAATTTTAATTTTTTTTGTTTTAGAAATTAAAGGAAGATTTTCAGACATTAATAGAGAAGTGAGGCAATATTTAAAGAACCAATCAATATGTTTATTGCCCCAAACAGCAACAAATACATTAATAGAGCTCCTAATGCCCTCTTCTCTTTTATTAGAAGTCAGTAGATTAGTTATACAATTCCAATAAAAGTTTGTTATTAAAAGATAACGAAACCTTAACCTATAAATGAAAGAGGTTTTAATGCGATTGAATAAAGAAATCATGGAAAGAACCAATAGTAATCACCTTTATAGCCAATATCTTGAAAAAGTTCCTTCCACATATCCACATGCATAACAGTTTTTGCAGTTAAGTTCCAGGCATCCATTCTTTCCTTCTCTTCAGAATTTCTATAAGCATCTAATGTAATAAAACTACTAACCCTAGAAACTCTTTCTATTTCTAAAAGAGCCCTCACTAAATCCTTTTGCTCTAGGTTATGAAGGGTAGTTATTGAAATAGAAACATCAATACTTTTGTCGGCAAAAGGGAGATGAGTTGCATTAGCAATTTTGCATAATTTTTTTATTTCTTCTTTTGCATTATCTATTGCATATTGAGAAACATCTATTCCAAAAACTTGAATTCCAGGTATAAGTCTTTGAATATCATAAATCATAAATCCTTTTGCACATCCAATATCTAAAATAGAGCTTGTTTCGCATAAAGAAAAATGTTTTTGAAATACTGGAACAACATTTTCCCAAAATCGAGGGCTATAGTTAAATCCTCCATAACCATGACTTCTTGAACCATCAAAAAAATCCTTTCCAAACTCTCTTGCAATCTGTCTATCTTTAGCTGTTTTTGATCTTAATCGACCAGATATATCTCGCTTTGAAACTGGATAATTTTGCATTAAATTGATTTCCATTCCCATTACAAGTCTCTATTTTATTTTAAGATTTTTTTTATAGATTAAAAAACACAAATTCATTTAATCCTGATAAATACTGACTATGCAGTCCTTCATAGTTTTCGTAACAAGCCAAATATTTTCAACTTTATCAATATCAGATTTATGTGCAATAATTATATTTTCTAATGCAAAGTGCAATTCACCATTTTTTTCTAAAATTTTATTTATTAGTTTTATCCTTATTTCAAAATTTTCTGGCATTTGAAACACACTATAACAAACAATTCCTTTGACTTTGGGAATTTCATTTACTATTTGTTTCAACATTAAGTATGAATTAGATATTGAATATTCTGTTCCACTTAAAAGATATTTATAATTCATTCTAACGCAATAGTCACGAAGAACAAGGTTTTGAGTACTTTGATGACAACTCTCACCCATAAATTTACGGCTAGTGATATAGCCCCTCAACTTATTCACTTTAAGTTAACTTAGGTAGTTTATAGTTCATACCATTAATAGAGGCTGCTCGAAGAGTTATAGGCTCAAAAAATGAACCTAATTTTTTATCCCAGTATGGAGTAAATATACTTTTAAATCTGCAGTTCATACTCCATCTTGTCTCACTTTCTTTATTAACTCTATTACCATGCGGAAGAGAATTATTAAAAATAAGAATATTGCCATAATCAATCTCAATCCAAGTCACTTTATTTTTTATTGATTCATATAAGTCCTCACTGTGATCTCCAGCCATCTCCTTAAAGTTTATATCTAATTTATCATTTTCATTAGGAGGCAAAATATACATTGACTTAGTTTTGTAACAATTTACGAGTGGAACCCACAAAACTAGTTCAAATGGAGAGTCTCCTGACCAAGTATCAGCATGCGTTGGAAGAAGCGAACTATCATCATTTGGAAGCTGAATTGAGAGGTTGACCTTAACCTGCATTGCGAGTTCATTACCTACAAGAATATCTAAATAGGGTTTAGCTATTTGATAATAGTGTTTTCTAAAGTCAGGGTTCTCATTAATTCTTTGAATTACTTTGAGACGAAATTGATTTAATTCAACAACAGAAACTGTTTGGTGTATAAGATCAAATATTGATTCAGTATCAATATCAGTAGTAATATTCAACTCCTGCTTTATAATTTCAAGAAAAGTACTACGAATCCAAGAGAGCGAACTCATATTTTTACTTGGTCCTTGATAAAAGCCTTTTTTAAGGTATTGATTAGTTATCTCTGTTTCTTCTTCGCTTAAAAAACTTTTTACATCAGCTCTAGTCATTTCTAACTCCAGTTTTAATCTTCTAAATATAGATGATGGTTTTTTTCAAGCCAATTAATCGAAATTGGCGCCATTCTCCTAGACCAATTGTTTCTTTGGCAATACTCATTATGATATCTATCTAATAATTTTTTTTGCTTTTTATTCAGAATAATATTACCACTCAAAAAATTATTCATATCTTTGACTGCATCTAAAACATCTTTTGCACTATTATCAACATACTTTAGACCATGTAATTGTTTGAATTTAACACCATCAAATAGGTGATATTTCGACTTAGATATTATATCTTTATATGGAACAATCTGATCATTCATATTCATTATTTTTTTTTGAATAAAGATATCATCTCGCCCAGTTGGTGACTCAACGAAAGGAGCAAAATTTACACCAACTAATGGCACATTAAAAACCCCTGAAACATCTATTGCACCGGATGTAGTCCCAACAACAAAAAAGGATTTCTTGATTAAATATAAATCCATAAAGTCGCATTTGAATTCACTTTGGGAGTAATCCAAATAGTTATCATCAATAAAATTGAGTTTTTTTGAATGCTTGCTTCCTAATCTAATTACTGAATAATTCATGGTAATTAAATACTTTATTGAATCAATAAATGTTTCTATATCAGCATTTCTATATGAATGATAACTCCAATCATGTCCTGGATATTTATTATTTAAGTAATTTGGATCTCTAGAAAAAATAGTTACAATTTTTTTATTATTAGTTAAAGGCATTTTTTTTAATACACTTTCTCCATATTTTTTTTGTTGTTCACTAAATTCAATTGTATTAATTCCAAGAGAAAATTCATCCTCTCTACTTTCCATGGGCAGGTTATAAATTACATTAAAACCTCTAAATTCATTTAGAAAAAAATTAATAAAAGAATAAATAATGGAGGAGCAAAAAATATGAACATTTTTTACATTTTTAGAATACTCAATGAACATCGTTAACAAGGAAGCATTCGCAACTTTTTTGCTTTTTTTTGATGGTGCAATTAATAAATAGTTTACATTTTCAAGAATACCCATCTTTTTTCTAATAAAAAAAAGATGGGTATTCTTTGCAAGATGACCTAATCTTTCGCTTCGAATAATTGCAACTTGACACTTATTCATTAGAAGAATTTTAGATAGTATTGGCACAACAATATATGCACCAAACATACGTATTATTTTACCTAAAGACACAGTTTAACAATCAATTTGTAAAAGAATAAGTTTCGATTACCACTATTATTTATAAAAAATTTGAATGCAGTGGTTTTTGGCCCTGAGAAGCGACTATTCTGCGCCCTTTGACATGATCATCCAAAGCTGTGCTTATGTAATGTTGTATTGGTAAAGTTCCCATCATTGTTTGAGCATCAAAAGCTGGGGATGCAATATAGTTCATTGCTCTCCAATATCGATCAGATTTAAAAATATCAATAAAGCGCTCAGTAGTAAAGTCTCCAATATGTAATTTTGAATAACGAGCATTAAAAAACATACCAGATGGAGCTACTAGACCACTCCCACTAATCTGAAGTAAAAATGCAGGCCCATAAAATCTATTATATGACGGCTTACCTTTATCTTTTATCTTGTCCCATTTGACTATTACCTTTGTTTTTTTAGTGCTCATTGCCTCAGCATCCTCTAAAAGAGAGTACATTGATTCATACTGATCATAATCAATGCCTAAAGTTTGATTTTCATCATCGGAACAATGTTTTATTACAGCATAATCCACGCCTAAATCTATTCCTAATTGTGCAAAAGGAATAATTTCATCTTTAAACTCAGGCATTAGAACCATCTGAATGCCAAGAGTTACAGATAGATTATGTTTTTTCTTATATTGAACTGCGTATCGAATATTTTCCATAGCCTGATCAAATACTTCAGTATGTTCTGGCCCCTTGTACATGATTTCAGCATATCGTGATGGAGTTCCTGCTGCCACAGTAAATCTCAACCAGCTCATATGTGGAAGAACTTGTTCACTTTTCTCAGGTCCAAACTGCCAGGCATTTGTTGCATTACCAACATCAATTCCATTTTTAGCAGCATGCTGAACAAATGGAACATATGCTTTAGATAGAGTGCTTTCACCATCAGAAACCAAGGAGACTCCCTTAACACCAATTTCAGCAAAATCATCTAATAAATTTAAAATATGATCAGTTTTAATACCATGTCTTTTTTGAGGTTCTTGCATCATAGCATAACAAAATTTACACATTGAACCACAGGCCCTAGTTAAAGCCATGTCTACTGTTACAGGAGCTATTCTTTCACCAGCCTCCCAAGCCTTTACACGATCAATATGGTGAGAAATTTTATGTGAATCTAATATTAATTCACCATCATTAGTCATTACAGATTCACTCATAAGTCTTCCTCAATTGCAATTAATTCAATTCCACGCAAATTTCTAAGAGAATTTTTATCTCCTATTGCTTCATGCCAAACACTAATTCCATTATCAAGTGTTTTTTTTATTAAATCCTCAAAATTTAATAGAAAAAAACCTCTCTCACTTGCATTCATATTGTTATTTAAGGAAATAATTACTTGACCATCACTAAAAGCATTTATTACTTTAATTGCATCACCACCAGTGAGATCATTAATTATTAATTGAATACTCGCAATTCGCTCTTTCTCGGAAATATTTTTCCATTGTAAACTTGTTGATGGAGCTTTTTCGCTAGCATACTTTACACTTATACCATTTTTCATTTTTATTTAGTTAATTTTAATTTTTTTAAATTTTACCTTAAATAAAAGACTTAAATTTTAGTATTAGAACCTTATAAAAATAGCATTAAAAAAATTTCTATTCCAAAAATAACAAATCAATTTTTTCTTTTGAAGGATCCAAAACTACACCTTTTTCAGTAATTAGTCCAGTAACTAATTCTGCTGGTGTTACATCAAATGCAGGATTGCGAACTAAAACTCCTTTTGCCGCCCATTGCATATCTTGGTAGCCAGTTACCTCAGAGTTTGGCCTTTCCTCAATTGGAATATCAGCACCACTCGAGATTGATCTGTCAATTGTTGAAAGCGGACATGCTACATAGAAAGGAATATTATGTCTTTTTGCTAAAACTGCCACCATGTAAGTTCCAATTTTATTAGCAACGTCTCCATTTCCTGCAACTCTGTCTGTACCAACAACAATTGCATCAACCTCACCATTACTCATTAGGTGACCTGACATATTGTCTGAAATTAAAGTCACTGGAATTCCTTCTTGTACCATCTCCCATGCAGTTAATCGAGCACCCTGCAAAAATGGCCGTGTTTCATCTGCAATAACAGAAATATTTTTTCCAGACTCAACCGCAGACCTTATAACTCCTAATGCAGTGCCATGACCGGCTGTTGCAAGAGCGCCAGCATTACAATGCGTTAAAACATTAGCACCATCAGAAAGCAGCTCTGCACCAAAATTTCCCATCATTCGGTTAATTTTAATATCTTCAGCTTTAATCTTATGTGCTTCTTCTAATAATATTTTCGCTAGATCTCTTGGATCTAAGTTATGACGATATTTAATTATTGATTGCATTCTATCGACTGCCCAGAAAAGATTAATTGCAGTTGGCCTACTTTCAAGCAATATTTTGCAAGCCTTTCCTATGCCACTTAAAAAATCTGCCTTATTAAGACTTTGAATTTTTATCGCTTCTAAGGCAACACCATATGCTGCAGCACATCCAATAGCAGGAGCACCCCTAACAACCATTGAACGAATACCATTGGCAACTGATTCAGCAGAATTATAAGAAATATAAATAAATTCAGAAGGAAGAATTCTTTGATCTATCATTTCAAGATGGTCGTCAACCCATCTTAAGGTTTCAATATTATTTTCATTCATTTATTCACCCTCAAACTCACAAAGAGTAAAGACACTTTGGCCCATATTTTCTAATCTTGTCCTACCACCAATATCAGGTAAATCGATTATAAAACAACACTCTACAATATCGCCCTGCATCTTTTCAACCAATCTAACTGCTGCCTCAACCGTGCCCCCTGTAGCAATCAAATCATCTACAATTAATATTTTTTCTCCTTTTTCTATTGCATCATTATGCACTTCAATACGATCTGAACCATATTCTAACTCATACTCCTGATCAATAGTTTTTGAAGGTAATTTTCCTGGCTTTCTTATCAAAACAAGCCCTACATTTAAAAGATATGCTAATGGCGCTCCTAAAAGAAACCCACGAGCTTCAATAGCAGCGATTTTATCAATTTTTAAATCTTTATACCGCTCTACAAGCAAATCAATTGCCTCACGAAGCCCATCCGGATCTTCAAATAAAGTAGTAATATCTCTAAACATTACACCATCAATTGGATAGTTTTCAATTGTTCTAATTTTTGATTTAATTGACATAAATTTTATTATATTTAAATTAATTTAATAATCGACCAGCAACTGCATCCAATTTTTTAACTAGTTTTTTATCACGAGCATCAGGAGAAGTGATAATAGCATTTTCAAGGCTAGATTTACAAGAACATTTACTACTTAGTTGATCAAAAGATATAGCCTCAGAGGACGCCTTAACAAGAGACCTTGCATTATCAGCATTAGAACTTAATACTTTAATCATGGCATCTACATTAACGTTATCATGTTCAGTGTGCCAGCAATCGTAATCAGTGACCATTGCTACGGAAACATAACACATTTCAGCTTCTCTAGCTAGCTTTGCCTCAGGCATATTGGTCATGCCAACTACATCACAACCCCAGCTTCGATATAGCTCTGACTCTGCTATAGATGAAAATTGTGGGCCTTCCATTGCTATATAAACTCCACCTCTAACTACTTCAATACCAATACTTTTTGCTGCACTTTCAATATGGACTCCCAATCTATCACAAACAGGATTAGCCATTGAGACATGAGCAACAAGGCCTGATGTAAAAAAACTTTTTTCTCTTGCAAATGTTCTATCAATAAACTGACTCACAATAACAAACATGCCTGGCTTCAACTCTTCTTTTAATGATCCTACAGCACTTACAGATATAATTTCAGAAACCCCAGCCCTCTTCAATACATCAATATTAGCTCGGTAATTAATTTCAGATGGAGGAATTCGATGACCCCTTCCATGTCTGGGCAAAAAAACCATTTCTTGGCCATTTAAGTCGCCAAAAAGCAGTTCGTCAGATGGCTCCCCAAAAGAAGACGACACTTTTTTCCAGTGCTTATTTTGAAGACCATCAATTTCATACACACCACTTCCACCAATTACTCCAAGGACAGGCTTTGATTCACTCATACTTTACCTTTAACAAAAAAATTAAATAACTCTATCATTACCACCATCGACAGGGATTTGAGAGGATGTAGTTTTGGAAAATAACTCTCCGCACATTTCTGCTGCCAGTTCAGATATGTCTTTACTATTAACTTCAACACCAAGCAAGTTGTTAGTTTTATATTCATCAACAGTGAGGTTATATTGCTTAGCCCTAGACGTAAGAACTTCTTTTGTCCAAATTCCAGTATCAAAAACTGCATTAGGATGAATTGTGTTTAAGCGAATACCATGCTCTCCCCACTCCATGGACAAAACTCGCATAAGTTGATTTAATGCTGACTTTGATGCTGAATATGCAGCAGCACCTGGGCCTGGCGCAGAAACATTTTTTGAACCAATAATTACTACTCGGCCATTATTTGGGGCAGTTTGCAATAGAGGGAAGACCATTCGAAGTATATTTAAATTTGCATCAAGATTGACAGAAAAAACATCTCTCCACTCCTGTAACGGTAATTCAGAAACTTTTTTTCCCTCTGGGAATATACCTGCATTTAAAACAACCATATCTATCCCACCGAAATACCTCACTCCTTTCTCTATTAATTCCTCTAAAACATCTTCATTAGTTACGTCACAAATCAAGCCTAAATAGTTTTTATGGTTAGTAATAGTTTTAATTGAAGAATCCAAGTCAAAAGCAATAACTGCAGAACCTCTTCTAAGAAAAGACTCTACACATGCCCTTCCTATACCTGAAGCAGCTCCAGTAATTAACACCACCTCACCTTCAAAAGCTAAAGAATTTTGGTTTTTAAGTAATTTTGCTTGCTCTAAGTCCCAATATTCTAAATCAAATATATCTTTGGCAGGAAGGGCTTCAAAGCCACCCAATTTTTCTGCTCTAAGAATACTCTCCATCGTGTGTTCATAAATGTCCGAAATAATACCAACCTCTGACATATTTTTACCAACAGCACAGAGTCCAAAATCCTTATCCAAAATAACTCTTGGTGCGCTATCAAGCATTGTTTTTCTAACTTTTGCATTAACTTCATTTTTAATAAAATAAGAAATGTACTCTTCATTATATTTATCAACATCTCGCCCAATCATAGGAATTCGTTTAGTTCGAATAACATGATCAGGAGTCAATGGGCCTTTGGTTGCTATTTTTTTTAAATCTTTTCTATTAGAAAAACTAAAACCTAATGCACTATTAGTCATGTGCATTAAAAGCGGCTTTCCAACGACTAATGAAATTTTATATCTTAGTTCAGCTACTTGATTTCTGATATTTTTTGGTACAAAAAAGACTTCTGATTTATCAATATTCCAAGAATTTTTGCTGATTAGGTAATTTTCAGCCTCATTCACTAGACTTATCATGCGGTCATATGACTCTTTTGCACTATCACCAAAGGTAAATATGCCATGGTTCATCAAGATCATTCCTTCAGTTTTATCTGTAGATTGTTCTGAAAAAATTCTCGCTACATCTTTAGCCAAATCAAATCCTGGCATTACGTAAGGGATAATTACAACACGCTCACCATAAATCTCCCTTATTCGATCCTCTCCTTCCAAGGTGTTTGTCACTGTAACAACTGCATCTGAGTGCGTATGATCAACATACTTAAAGGGTAATATTGCATGAAGGATTGTCTCAACTGAGGGGACAGGTGATGTTGCATTAGTTAGTTGAGTTTTAAGCTCGTTAACCATTTGCGTGTCTGACAGGGAGTCTAAACTAGCTAGACTTAACATATGATTTATTCGAACTGGAGAAAAACCTACTTTTTCAATAAGCTCTAGATCCCAACCACTTCCTTTAACATAAAGAATATCTTCTAGATTTCCAACAATATTTTTCTCAGTAATTTTGACAGATGTATTTCCACCCCCATGAAGAACCAATGAAGGATCTCTTCCAAGTAATCTTGAAGTATAAACCCTTAAAGCTAGCTCATCTTTAAATGAAGACGACTCAATATCAGACCATAAGTTTTTCAACTTTTCTCCAACGTAAAAAAAATTTGAAACTATCTTTAAATATTTTTCTATAAAAAACCAATTTTTAAAATGGTCCTTTAAAAGAAGGATCTGGAATATCAGACGGTAAATTATCTTCTGGAAAAAGTACAATTAAGTCCAGATTATTCCTCATGACCTTACAAACTATTTTAGCAATATTTTTCGCTTTTGGATAAAAGTTCTCAGCTAATGCCCTAGTGCTAGGACTAGGAGAATCATTCATACCAATTCTTTCTGGCGCACACAACAGTTTATCAAAAATAGTTTCAGTTACTAAAGAAATAATCTCTGCACTAACACCAAAATGAATCCATCCATTATCTGCAACTATTAAGCGTCCTGTTTTTTTAACTGAATTTAAAATAGTTTCAGTATCTAATGGCCTAATTGAGCGCAAATCTATTACTTCAATTGAAATTCCCTTTGTTTTTAAAACATCCGCACACCTTATAGCTTCAAGTACCATATAGGAATGAGCAACAATAGTAAGGTCTTTGCCTTCTCGGGCAACCCTTGCCTCTCCAATAGGAATTCTGTAGCCTTCAGATGGCACATTATCAATAGTATTATGCAGCCAGCGATGCTCTAAAAAAATAACAGGATTATTGTCTTCGATACTGGAAATCAGCAGCCCTTTTGCATCATATGCATTTGATGGCATAACAACCTTTAAACCAGGTATGTGTGAAAACCATGACTCTAAACTTTGAGAATGTTGGGCTCCTTGACCCCAGCCCCTCCCAATTATCAAACGAATTACAATAGGTACATTTTGCTGTCCTGCATTCATATAAAACCATTTAGCGGCCTGGTTTACTATCTGCTCAATTGATAGCATGGCAAACTCTACTCTTTGGTGAGTTAGAACTGGCCTAAAGCCATTGAGAGAAGCCCCTATAATAATTCCTGTCATGCCATTCTCTGCTAATGGCATGTCCATTACACGCTGATCACCATATTTATCTTGAAGGCCAGATGTTGTACCAAATATGCCTTTTGGGTCTGGAACACCAAGACCTATAATAAGGACAGTTGGATCATGTGCCAGGCTGAAGTCAGTTGCCTCTAATATTGCATCTGAATATTTTAATTCTCTCATGGGCACCCTTAATTTTTATAAATATGCTGATTAAGAACATTTAACTCTGGGAATGGACTTTCCTTAGCAAACTTAAATGCATCATCAATTTCATTTAAAATGATTTCTTTAAACTCTAAAATATCTTTCTTGGACAATTGATTTTTTTCAATTAATAAATCTTCATAATTGCTTAAAGGGTCTCTTTTAATCCACTCATCAAGCTCTCCTTTTTTTCTATACCCTAACTCATCATCCCCATTGGGACCACAATGTTCGAGCCAGCGAAATGTCTCTAATTCAATAAATGCAGGAGTATTATTTCTTTTAATGTAGTTAATTGCTTCATCAGCTATTTCTGAGACTTGAGTTATATTATTTCCATCTCCAGTGTAAGTTTTGATTCCATGACTTTCTGCAAGAGTAGATATTTTTCTACCTGGGGCTTGTCGAACATGTAATTGAGAATAAACAGAGTAAAAATTATTTTCACAAACAAAAAGTATTGGTACATTTTTTAAACTTGCAAAATCTAAGCTTTCAAAAAATACACCTTGCTCTGTCGCACCATCACCTAAGAAAACTACAACTATATTGCTACTTTTCTTCATTTTAAAGGCCCAGGCGACTCCTACTGCAATGGGAATTGTGCTTCCAACTATTGGAACAGCAGCAAAAAATCCACTGGCTAAATCTACTAAGTGCATAGAGCCACCTTTACCCATAGCACAGCCTGTTGATTTACCATATAACTCAGCAAGCAAAGACTTTAAATTACCACCTTTAGCAAGATAATGAGCATGGGCTCGATGCGCACTCATAACAATATCTTGTTCATCAAGGTACTCACAAACACCGACAGCTATAGCCTCTTGACCAATAGATAGATGAACGGGGCAACGCATTTCTTGCTCCGAATATAATTCTGCAATTCTTTCCTCTACCATTCTAATTCTAAGCATTGAAAAATACAGTTCGTTAGTGGGGCTCTTTATCATTTTGAAGTCTTACTCTTAAATTCATTAACGACATCAACTATCCGCTCTAAGTCAACTTTAGTTAAATATTGATTTACTGGCAATGTCAAAATCTCTTTTGATTGTTTCTCAGTAATTGGAAAATCTCCAATTTTATAGCCTAATTTATTTGCAGCTGGTTGAAGATGAATTGGAACTGGATAATGGATGGCAGTATCTATTTGATTTTTATGAAGAAATTCTTTTAATTCATCTCGATATTTAGTTTGAACTACAAAAGTATGATAAACATTAAATTCACTATCTTTTTCTTCTGGAATAAACAAGCAATTGTTGTTAATTCCTTTGTAGTAAAAATTCGCATTATTTCTTCTTTTTTGAGTAACCTCATCAAGTTTATCTAGTCGATAGTTCAAAATTGATGCTTGAAGATTGTCCATCCTAGTAACGCTACCAAAATGATCCACAATATTTCTATTAGTCATTCCATGGTTTCTGTAAGATCTTGATTTTTTATAAATTTCTTCATCATTTGTTGTCAAAAAACCACCGTCACCACAAGCATTTAAATTTTTTAATGGGTGTGTAGAAAAACATCCAACATCACCAATTGAGCCACTAAGCCTTCCTTTATATTTAGAACCAACTGACTGAGCAGCATCCTCAATAACTTTTAGCCCATATTTTTTTGCAATATCCATAATCAGATCCATATCACACATCCGACCAGTTAGGTGAACAGGCATTATTGCTTTAGTTTTTTCTGTAATAGCAGCTTCAATTTTGGATGAATCAATATTTTGATCTGGAAGAACATCAACAAAAACTGGGACTGCACCTATATGAACAATTGCCGCTGTAGATGCTATAAAAGAATTAGGTGGTGTTATAACCTCATCACCTTTTCCTATTCCAGATAATGCTAGAGCTAGCATTAATGCATCCGTACCACTATTTAATCCACATGCATACTTAGTTCCACATAGCTTAGCAATTTTTTCTTCAAATTTATCTAACTCATCACCACCAACAAATTGTGCACTTTCAAGCACTTTATCAATTATAGGTAATAAGTCATCGCGTTCTTCTAACCACTGTTTTTGAAGATTTACATAAGGAATTCTACTAGTATTACTTTTCATAATATTTAGAAACCGTAGAAATAATATAGTCTAATTGCTCTTGTTCTAAATGTTGATCGCAAGGAAAAGTAATTATTTTTTCTACATGTGCATCAGTAACTGGAAAATCCCCATCCTCATAACCTAAATAATTTAAAGCAGATTGTTTATATATAGGAATAGGATAATGAATTTTTGCATCAATACCCTTATCAAGGCAATACTTCAAAAGGCCATCTCTGTCTTTTGCAAAAACAATATAAAGATGAAAAACTAAACGAAAATCTTTCGGTCTAGGTGGAATAGAAATTTCATTTATTTTTTGAAGGCCATTATCCAAATATTTAGCATTCCCAATTCGCCTATCAGATATAGATTTAGCTTGGGGCAATATCCAATTACCAACAACAGCTTGGATTGTGTCTAACCTTGAATTACATCCCATCATTACAACAGTATCACGATTCTCAAAACCATGATTTCTAAGCAGTCGCAGTGTCTTATAAAGTTCTTCATCATCGGTAACAATAACTCCTCCATCAGACCATACATTTATGTTCTTAAGGGGGTGAAGAGAAAAAGCACCAGTTTTCCCCCAGGTTCCAGCATTTTTACCATCAATTGCACCTAAAATTGATTGACATGCATCTTCCACAACTGGAATATTATACTTTTCAGAAAGTAGATTCATTTCCCTCATATCTGTCATATATCCAGTGTAATGAACAGGTAGAAAGGCCTTGGTTTTATTAGTAATCTTTTCCTCTACCAAGTCAGTATCCATACAAAAAGTATCATTGCAATCAACAAATACAGGGGTAGCGCCAAGTTCACAAATAGGCCCAACTGTTGCAACAAAAGTATTTGCTGCAGTAATAACTTCATCTCCTGGACCTATATTAAGGGCCTTAAGGGAAAGTTTAATTGCATCAGTTCCTGAGTTCACTCCAACAGCGTATTTAGTACCAATTAACTTAGCAAAGCTTTCTTCAAACCTTGTTAAAGGCTCACCCAAGGTAAAATCACCTGTAGCAACAAAATCTTTTAGGTCTTTCCACAGGTCTTCACAATCTTCAAATTGTTGTGGCAGGTATGAATATCTTACTTTCATATTAGCTTAACTCCAAAGTGTTCATTCTTTTAATATTAAAGTACATTTCATTATCTAGAGAATTGGGTAAAAGATTTTGATCAAAAGCCTCACATAAATCGATTACTGCATCATGTATTGTATGTTTTGCTACAAAGCCAAGTTCATTTTGAATTTTTTTAGAAGAAACATGATAAGAACGGTTATCATCTGAATGAGATGTAATAAGCTTTACATCGTCTCCAACAGCATTTTTTACAGTTTCCGCAATATCTTTAACTGAATGATTCTCATAACCTGCATTATAAATCTTTCCAGCAATTTTTTCTTTTGGAGCTCTAAGTAGAACCATGTATACCTCAACCATATCTTTGATGTGAATATTTGGGCGCAACTGATCTCCACCAAAAATTGAAATTTCTCTCTTGTGGTATGCCAAATTAGTTAATATATTTACAACAACATCAAGACGCTGTCTTGGAGAATAACCACAAACAGTAGCTGGACGTATAGTTGTAGTTGTAAATTCATCTGATTGGAATTCTGCTAATATTTTTTCACAGTCCGCTTTAAATATTGAATAATCTGTTAGGGGCTCTAACTCCATCTCCTCATGAACATTTGGCTCATCTTTAATGCCATAAACACTAGAAGAAGAAGCATAGAAAAATCTTTTAACATTTGCTTTTTTTGAAAT
>ENA-OSJC01000445-OSJC01000445.1-marine-metagenome-genome-assembly--contig:-NODE-445-length-40546-cov-5.554227_pt1 | contig 40546 bp, 39 predicted proteins | sample MGYA00237885_ERZ534234 | MGnify/ENA primary metagenome ERZ534234 (study PRJEB26413, sample SAMN06343907) | marine metagenome | isolation source: coastal waters | place: Atlantic Ocean: West Antarctic... | reverse complement strand
ATTTAATCTATCCTCATCAAGATAAATTTGATTAAGTGATGTTATTTCCAACTCACCTCTATCAGAGGGCTTCAACTTTTTAACTTTTTTAACAACATCATTAGGGTAATAATATAATCCAGTTACAACATAATTACTTTTTGGTTTTTGAGGCTTTTCTTCAATACTTAGAGCCTTCCCATTATCATCAAAGTCAACCACTCCATACTGATCAGGGTTATTGACATGGTAACAAAAAACTGTTGCCTTTTTATTTGCTACCTACCGTATATTATACGGAGGCTTTGATGCAATTATCTACTTTTTAGATAGAAATGCATTTGCTGGGGCTATACTCCCAAAATGGTTTATGTCGAGTCTTTCTTTATTTGGGTTAGGCTTTCAATTACTTGTTATAGGTGTATTATTAGTATTGGGTCTTAAAGAGGTTATAATCCCTCTATTTATAGTGTTATCTGTTTTTGTGATTTTATTTATTTCAATCAGAAAATTATGGTATAACTCCTAAATTTTAAAGAGTAGTTACTTTATCAAATCCTTCACGTAATGAAGCTGGGAGCCTAATTATTTCTTAAAAGGTTAAAATAAGTTGTTTTTGTTCTTCTTCTAGTATATCTTTAAGTACAATAACTAAATACCAGCCTATGAACATCAATTTTCAATACAAAGACGTTTCTGCTAGTAAAAGACTAGAGAACATGGTCTCAGAAAGACTCACTAAACTAGAAGACAAATATGATTTTATAGTAACCTGTGATGTGTATCTTAAAAAAGAAAACACGAGCTCTCCACAAACAGGTTTAATTTGTGAAATTAGAATTAATATTCCTGGATCAACCCTCTTTGCAGGGTCTAACAGCGCCTCGTTAGAAGCCTCTATTGCAAAGGCTACTAGTGATGTAAGGTCTCAACTACAACGTAAAAAAGAAAAAATGCAAATGCATTAATACCTGTAATACAAACGTATTTAAAAAAGACCTTGATGTAATTATCAAGGTCTTTTTTAAATACTATAGGTTATCTACTAAATTGATAATACCCACACTTTAAATAAGCGCCTTCTAGAAAACCAACAGGATGATCAATATCATGGTAGGTTTGTTTTATGGTGGTATAGCTTCTTTTTTGCTTATTTAGTGTTGTAGTATTAATTGTAAAAAAATCTTCAGCTGCTACTCGTGAACTACAAGAAGCTAAAACAAGAATTCCTTTTTTTGCAGTTAGCTTCTCTCCTAGGGCTGCTAATTGTTTGTATTTTTTTTTGGCTATTGCCATCTCTTTTTTACTCTTTGCAAAACTTGGAGGGTCAATAACAACAATATCAAAACAAATACCTTTATCAATTAGAAGTTGCATTTCTGTAAACGCATCACCACTTATGGTTTTGTGAGATCCTTTATGCTTGTTTAATAGTCCGTTTGCTTTGGCTAGCGCTAGTGCTTGACTGCTTATATCTAGGCTTGTAACTTGTTTGGCTCCATTTGCAAGGGCATGAACAGAAAAGCCACCAGCATAGCTAAAAACATCTAAAACTGTCTTTTGAGCGCTTAATGCCCCTACTCTTCTTCTGTTTTCTCTGTGGTCTAGAAAATAACCTGTTTTATGACCCTTAATTACATTTGCTGAGAAGCAGATACCATGTTCTTTAAATACAATAGTCTCATCCTCTAAGGTGCCATAAATTACACTACCATCTGTAAGGGATACACTTGGGTCTTGTTGTAGTTTTCTACTCAAACGTATTACTACAGTTTCAACACCAGAAACAGCGATAAGACTATCTAAAATGTTTTTTAAATATGGAATCCAAATTTTACTGTACAACTTTACTACCAAAACCTTAGCATATACATCTGCTATGCAACCCGGAAAGCCATCGTTTTCTCCAAAAAGCAACCTGTAGCTATTTGTTTTTGTTCTCAGTAACGGAACTCTAACTTTGTAGGCCTTTTTTATCTTTTGTAAAAAGAAGTCCTCGTTTAGAGTAGCTCCACCCTCAAAGTGGACCATTTTTATTCTAATTGGAGAATCTGGATCATACAAACCAACACCAATAGCTTTGTTCTTTGAATGACTAAAAATAATTGCAATATCACCAGATACTCCCTCTTTGTTTATTTTTTCAATGCTGTCTGTGAAAATCCATGGATGGCTTGTACGAACACTACGTTCTCCAATAACACTGAGTTTTACTGCCAAAACTTTTGGAGTACCTTGGGGTAATAATTGGGTATACACTAAATATGTTTATTTAAGTTTTTTTGATATTTACTTTGCACCAAATCTACAAGTACTAGTACAGCAATCACAAAATAAAAGGTCGTTTTACTCATTGGTGTGACGTGGTTTCCAAATAGCTCAAGTTGAGCGAGGTGTCCAGCCTCAGATAAAAGCATAATACCTACAATCAATAAAATAAAAAGCCCTAGAACCTCATACATGCGGTTCTTTTTTAGAAAATCTGTAACCTTACCACTTAGCCAAATCATTACAACTCCACCAATAACTATTGCAGTAGCCATTACCCAAAAAACATCAGTGAGGGCTATAGCTCCTAAAATAGAGTCAAAAGAAAAAATCAAATTCATGACTATTATAGAGGCAATAATCATGGTCAAAGATTTTGGTTTGGCATCAATTTGATTGTGAGCCTCTAATGCCATCATGTGCATTATTTCTCTAACTGCTGTCCACATAATAAAAACACCACCCACCAAAACAATTAAACTATGTAGGTTAAAAACACCTTCTATAATACCCTCTAGATTAATTTCAAACAATGGGTCTTGAAAAAGTGCGATAACTTTTAACAAAACAAATAGCAGTACTAAACGCAAAATAATTGCCCCAATGATTCCAGTTTTACGAACTCTAGCCTGCTCCTTTAGAGGGGCTCGCTTAGATTCTAGAGAAATATAAAGTAAGTTGTCTAGCCCTAAAACACATTGCAATAATGTTAAAAGACCAAGGGTTATAAAATTTTCTAGTGTAAAAAGTGCTTCCATATGTTGTACCCCTTGTTGCAGGGATGCTGTTATTGATTAATAATATATTACTACGTGTTTTGTTTTTTTTGAATAATAGCAATAGTATCATTGATGGTGCGTAATTGCTCCATGTCTTCATTGGTAAACTCCACATCAAAAGCATCCTCGACATCTAGCACAACGTCTACAAGATGTGCAGAATTAATATTCAATTCTTTTGTTAAGTCACTATCTAGGTTAATTTGTGTGGCATCAACATCATCAGGAAGATAGGTTTTTACAATAGGTAGTAATTGCTCGAAGATTTCTTTGTTGGTCATAAAATAGAATTATTTATAGGTTCTAAAGATAATACACGCATTGACATCACCAAAGCCAAAGCTAGCTTTTACTGCAGTTTTTATGGACGTTTGTACCAAGGTGCGTGGAATGCTTTTTTCTGAGATGTTTGCCAAAATATCTGGATGAATGACATCACAGTTGCTATTTGGAAAAATAAATCCATGATACATCTGTAAAACCGTTGCAACGCTTTCAATACTACCGCTTGCTGCCAGACAATGACCTGTCATTCCTTTTAATGAATTAATGTATGGAAAATCATCACCACGCCTATCCAAAGCCTGCACCCAGTTGTCTATTTCTACTGGATCTTTTATGGTTGCTGTTAAATGTCCATTAATATAATCAATTTCTTTTGCAGTGATATTTGCATTTACCAAGGCTTTACTAATACAACGTTGCACTGCCTCATTATTAGGGGCTGTCATGGTACCACCATTACGTTGTCCACCACTATTAACTTCACCCCCCAAAACTTCAGCATAAATCTTTGCGCCTCTTGCTTTGGCGCTTTCTAAAGATTCTAACAACAATGCTCCTGCTCCACTACCAGGCACAAAGCCACTAGCACTAGCACTCATTGGTCTTGAGGCTTCTTCTGGCGTGTCGTTATGTTTGTATGTAATTACTTTCATCGCATCAAAACCACCCCAAGTATAGGGGCCGTCTTCTCCACAACTACCACATAAAACTTGTTTTGCATGTCCATGGGCAATACGCTCATAGCCCATTAGCACAGCTTCTGTACCCGTTGCGCAGGCAGAGGAATTTGTGGTTACTTGATTACCAGCACCAATCATACCACTGAGGTACGCACTTACTCCACTGGTCATGGTTTGTGCAACTGCAGTGCTTCCAAGCCTGCGTACGTTTCCTTTATCTATCTTATAGATAGCTTCTCTAAATTTTTCAACACCGCTTGTAGCAACACCAAAGATCACCCCTAAATCATAATTTGTTTCAATATCTTGATTTTCAATACTTAAAGACGCGTCTTCTAAAGCATCTATACCAGCAATTACACCATATAATATACCACTTGCATTAAAGTTTCTTAACTGTAATTCTGAAAAATAGTTTCGTTTTTTCTCCTCTGAAATGCTAGGAACACCTCCTACTTGACAAGAAAACTGTAAGTCTTTTAATACACGGTGATGTGTGATTCCAGAAACTCCTTCTTGTATGGCCTTTGTAAAGGCCTCTAGCCCTACTGCATTTGGAGCGCAAACCCCCATTCCTGTTATAACGACACGTTGCTTCATGATGTTTGAAATTCCTATTTATTGTATTATTTGTTTTACGATCATTCCATCTATGGTTCCTTTGGCTATCAATTCTTGTTGGGATGACATCATTGACACTTTACAGCGTAGCTTTCCAAATCTATAATAGATTTTTTCTGACTTTACCGTAACGCTCTCTCCGGGGCTTACAGATGCATAAAAGTCTATGGTGGTGTTACTCATTGCAATTCTAGGCTTTAATGTAATGTCAATATTACCTTTAGCTTCTTTTTGTATTAAAAATAAACCTAAAGAAACCACCCCAATTTGAGCCATACATTCTGTAAGCAACACACCGGGAGTAATTGGATTGTTCTTAAAATGACCTTCATAAAAATAAGAATCTTCCTTAAATTGATAGGTGCCCACTACCCCATCTTTATGTACCTGTTCAAGGCTATCTACAAATAGAAATGGTGCTTTATATGGTAATTGTGCTATAATTTCTGAATGTTTCATTTGTTAAAATACTTGAGCCTTGTTAATGAATAATTAATTAATGCTTTCGCCACCATCAATTTTTAAAATGATGCCGTTAATCCAATTGGCTTCTGGGCTGCATAACAAATAAACCCCGTTTGCAACGTCTTGTGGAGTTGTCATTCTTTTAAAAGGATTTCTTTGTACTGCTATTTTTGCTAATTCTTCACTACCTGGTATCATTGTAAAAGAAGGTGTTTGTGTTGCCCCTGCTTGAATACAATTGGTTTTAACGCCCAAAGGAGCCAGTTCTATAGCCATTTGCCGCATTAACGCCTCTAAGGTAGCTTTTGCCGCAGAAACTGCGCCATATCCCTTCCATACCCTTGTATTACCCTCGCTAGTAAATGCAATGTTACGAACATCACTAGAGAGTTTATTTGCCTTCAACAAGGCTTGTGTCCATTGCCACCAGTTGGTACCCATTGCGTGTATAGTAATGTCAAGATCATCTTTGGCAAGTGTTTGATCTCCAACAAGAGGCTGTAAAGTACCTTTTGCAATGCTGTGCAGTAGTACAGAGACGCTGTTATCTTGAAGTGTTTCTATAATTTCTGAAATGTTCTCTGCCTTTAATGCATCTTTATTATAAGAAAGTACTGTCACCCCATGAACTTTCATGGCTTTAATTTCTAGAGACAAAGCGGTTAATTCACTTTTTCGCGTTCTGTGAACCAATACAATATGATATCCAGAAGCTGCAAGTTTATGTGCAGAAGCTAGGCCAAGACCGCTACTAGCACCTAAAATGATTGCAAAAGTGTTTTTTATCTTTGTCATAACTTTATTTTTCTCTTTTGGCTTTGTACATGAAATTTTTTCAAATACGTTTTATTAAAACTCCAACAATACCCGCTGAGCAGAAAAACCAGGTCCAAAACTCAACATCAACCCAAGTTCTCCTTTTTGCACTCCTCTGTCTAAGAATCGCTCCAAAACATAAAGTACCGTAGCACTACTCATATTTCCGAACAGACGGAGCACCTCTTTGGTGTCGTCAATGTTTTTTCCTAAACTTCCAAAGAGGTCTTCTACTGTTTGTACAATTTTCTTACCTCCAGGGTGAAAAACCAAATGGTCTATATCTTCAATGGTCTTACCAGATTTTTCAAGAAAAGGATGTACAATCGCTGGAAAATGATCGCTAATTGTTAGCGGCACCTCTTTGTCTAAAATCATTTGTAGACCAGTGTCTACCAATTTAAAGCCCATCATCTGTGTGGCATCATAGAAATGATACATCTGCTCATCAACTATACGCACACCTTTATCTGCATCACAAGAAGATAGCAGGACACATGCCGCTCCATCACCAAAAATAGCAGCACTAACGATGTTTGTCATAGAGTAATCTTCTAATTGAAATGTAGCTGTAGGCGCTTCAATTGCAACAACTGCAGCGCGCTTTCCAGGATTGGCTTTTAAAAATTGTTTTGCGTAAATAATTCCAGAAACTCCGGCTGCACAGCCCATTTCTGTTACGGGTAAGCGTACAATATCTTGGCGCATTTTTAAATCATTTATAAGATATGCATCTACAGATGGTATCATAATCCCTGTACAGCTTACCGTAATAATAAAATCAAGGTCTGTTGCTTGCCATTGTACCTTTTCTAATGCTTTTTGAACAGCCTGTTTCCCTAATTTTTTTACTTCACGGATATAAATATCGTTCCGGGCTTCAAAACTAGGATTTGTAAACACCTCAATAGGATCCATAATACTATAGCGTTTATCTACTGCAGCGCCTTCAAAAAGCTTTACTACTTTGCGTTGAAAGCGACTGTCTTGATCTTTCATCCACTGTTTTACAAATGGAATAATTTCCTTAGTCTCTCTTGAGTAAGGTGGTAATTGTGTGGCAACTGTTGTTATTTTTACAGACATGTATATTTTCTTATTTAACTAAAAGCCATTGGTATCTAAAGGCCCACTTCCAAGTAATTTGATGTTTTTTTACGGAAATATCTTTTGAAAGATCTTCCAAATCTTTTTTTCTAAATCCTCTAGCAACTGATACTAGACCGTCATGCCTAGCAGTTTTTGTACGTATAAAGATAGCACTAAATGCTTTGAATAATTGAAAAGCCAGCTTACTTCTATGCAGATCATTAACAACCAATCCTATGCGAGATTGAGCTAGGAGCGTGTTTAAAATTTTAATAATATCTTGATTTTTAAAATGATGTAAAAACAGCGTACATAGGCAAATATCAACATCAAGTGTTTTTATTTCTTCAGAAAAAATATTAAGGACACGGTACTTAATTTCAGGATACATTTTTGAGCGTGTTTTGGCCTCTTTTAGAATATGTGGATTTGCATCTATACCAATTAACTCAACTTTAAATTTATTTTTCCTTGACCACAAAGCACATTGCCTTAGAAGTTCCCCGTCACCACACCCTAAATCTACAATACGCACTTTTTTATCTTTAGGATGGTGTTTTAATAATTCTTTAATACCATTTGTGGTAACACCAACACCACCTAACAAGGTGTTGACGCGTTTTAAATCAGTGAGTAGAGATTCCATTTCTTCTCCTTGCAAAGAGAAGGTATCCATAATCTCTGTTTGTGAAGAACGTATATGTTTTGAAAAGGATATCATACTAATAGTGTTCCGTGTGTTTGTTTTATAAGCCTAGGTAGTATTCCAGGAATTAATTTAGCTATGCTAAAACCTACCTGTGTTGCCATTGGTTTTAACAACATTTTCTGTATGAGCATGCCTGTTTGTAATCTCCCAGAAAAAGAAGCTTGCCAATTGGAGGTGTACCGTGTTTCTATTGCTTGTCTAGACTGTCCTGTTTTTTTTGATGTTATAAAGATTTCAGAAAATAATTTGGCGCTGTGTATGGCCATGGCCATTCCATTTCCACACAGTGGATGGATAAGTCCAGCAGTGTCTCCTAGCATAATAACATGATTCATGACAGTTTCTTTTTTACTAAATGAAACCTGACTAATGGTTAAAGGCGCGTCAAAAAGAAGATTAGCGTTATTAAAAAAGTGTTTTAGATGTGGGTTTTCACAAAGTACTTCTTTTTGAAAGACCTCGATGTTTTTATGTTTTTTAAAGGCTGCGTAGGTCGTTAAATAACAAGCATTTACTGCGCCTGTTTCTGTTTGAGAGAGACCGCAGTAGCCACCATTAAAATTATGAAGCGCTACGATATCTTCTGGCATATTAAAATCATAATGCGCCTTGACTCCTAACCATTGAGAAGGTTTTTGAACAAAATCACGTTTCCATTGTATGTCAAGATTACTTCTTTTGCCATAAGCTCCTAGCACAAAGTCTGCGGTATACTCATTGCCGTGTTGTGTTTGCACTTCAAATATTTCGTTTAAAAAACAAACCCCAGACACGGTAGCAATTTCAACAGCTGCTGTTTCTAAGAGTTTTTGGTAAAGTATGTTATCTAGGTGGTATCTGCTTATGCCAAACCCACCCAATGGGAGTTTTGTAGAAAGGAGTTCCCCTTTTGTATTTGAAATTTCAAACAAACTAATGTTTTTTGCACCCTCTTTTATTGGATCAACTCCTAGCCCATTGAGATACGGCAATACTTCATTAGAAACATACTCTCCACATACTTTGTGATGTGGATAGGCATATTTTTCTATTAGTAATACCTCAAACCCATGTTGAGATAAGTGTATGCCTGCCGTTAGTCCGGCAAGACCCCCACCAACAATAAGAACTTCAACATGTTTGCATTTTGCCATTATATAAAGAACGTCATAGTTTTTACAACAAAAAACCCTTTCACAAAATTTTATGAAAGGGTTTAATAATAGCTTTTACAAACCCTTATTAATATTCAATTAAGTCTTGTAAGGCAGCATCAAATCTGTCATTAGCCAAGTATTCTCTTTCTAAATCTGCCGCAAAAGGAATAGGAGTTTCTAGTCCTGCAACACGTTTTATTGGCGCATCCAGCGCTTGAAAACAATGCTCTGATATAAGAGCAGAAATATCACTAGCAATACCTCCAAACATAGAGTCTTCTTGTAAAATAATGACTTTTCCAGTTTTGCGTACAGAAGTGTATATCGATTCTGTGTCTAATGGTGATAAGGTACGTAAATCTATAAGATCAGCGTCTATAGAGGTATCATCCCCTAATGTTTTTAAAGCCCAATGAACTCCCATGCCATAGGTAATTATAGTTACATCATTACCCTGTTGAAGCAGCGCAGCTTTTCCTATTGGCAATGTGTAATAATTTGTAGGAACTTGTTGACGAATACTTCTGTACAGTGCTTTGTGTTCAAAAAATAGTACTGGATTTGGGTCTTCTATAGCTTCAGCCAGAAGCCCTTTAGCATCATAAGGAAACGCAGGATAGACTACCTTCAAACCTGGAGTGTGTGTAAACCAAGCTTCATTGGTTTGGCTATGAAAAGGACCAGCACCAACCCCTGCTCCACAAGGCATGCGTATAACCACATCTGCTTTTTGAGCCCAGCGATAGTGAGATTTTGCCAAATGATTTACAATAGGGTTAAAACCAGAGGTTACAAAATCAGAAAATTGCATTTCCATAATAGACTTATACCCGCTAATGGAGAGCCCCATTGTTGCCGATACTATGGCAGATTCGCAAATAGGGGTATTTCTTACTCTATGCTTACCAAAAGCTTCTAGAAAACCATCCGTGATTTTAAATACACCACCATACTCAGCTATGTCCTGTCCAACAATAATGCTGTTGTGGTGACGCTCCATAGCTTGTTTTAAGCCTTGGGAGATAGCGTCTATTAAACGTAATTCTTCAGTCTGTGTATTAGGGAGCGTTTCTTGATAAGTGTATGGATGATATACATCTTTTAGTTGTTCAGCTATATTTGCTGTGACGCTTGGCTCATTAAAGGCTAAATCTAAACCATCAGTAATTTCTTTTTTAATGTCACTTTTAAATGCAGAAATATCTTCCTGGGTAAGATGTTTTTGTGCAAGTAAATAATTTTCAAAGTTTATAAGAGGATCTTTAGCCTCCCAGGTATCCAATAATTCTTGCGGTACATATTTAGTACCACTAGCCTCTTCATGACCTCTCATTCTAAAGGTTTTAAATTCTAGAAGCACGGGTCTAGGATGCTCCCTCATATCTTCAACTAAGGCTTTTACCTTGGTATACACCTCAATTATATTATTACCTTCAATAATGTGTGACTCCATACCATAGCCTTTTCCGCGGTCTGCAAGGTTTTCACAAAAATATTGTTCAGTAGATGGGGTTGAGAGCCCATAGCCGTTATTTTCTATACAAAACAGTACGGGTAATTGCCAAACAGAGGCTACGTTTAACGATTCATGAATATCTCCTTCACTGGTTCCTCCCTCTCCTGTAAAAACAGCACAAACCTGTTTGTTGTTTTTTAATTTATTTGCAAGCGCTATACCATCTGCTACTCCAAATTGAGGTCCTAGGTGGCTTATCATACCCACAATATTAAACTCCTGTGTTCCGAAATGAAAACTCCTATCACGACCTTTAGTAAAACCATTGGCTTTTCCTTGCCACTGAGAAAATAATCTAGCTAAGGGTATTTCTCTAGTGGTAAACACCCCTAAGTTACGATGCATTGGAAGGATGTATTCTTCTTTGTTTAAAACAGCTGTAATCCCTACAGATATTGCCTCTTGGCCAATACCACTAAACCACTTAGATATTTTGCCTTGACGCAATAAAATCAACATTCTCTCCTCAATTAATCGAGGCTTAAGCATCGATTTGTAAAGAAAAATTAACCTATCTTCAGGGATGTTTTGCGTTTGGTAATCGAAATTAATTTTTGTTGATGCCTGCAAGCTCATAGCGTTTAGTATAAGATTTCAAATGTATAAAAAAAGAAAATGCGCAAATTGAATAAATACATTTTTTTCAAACATGAAATAACCTATGTATTTTAATATATTTGTATGTAAATTTTTAGCTCATGAATAAAATCCCAAGTGTAGATTTGGCAGACTTCTTAAGCGAAGACCCAAATCGTAAACAAAAATTTGTAAATGAAATTGGTACTGCCTATGAAAACATAGGATTTGTATCACTAAGAAGCCATTTTTTAGATGACGGGCTTGTTTCAAATCTCTACAAAGAAGTAAAAGCATTTTTCGCCTTAGACCTTGCTCAGAAAAAAATGTATGAAATAGAAGGCCTTTCAGGACAGCGAGGCTATGTTTCTTTTGGTAAAGAACATGCCAAAGGAAAAAAAGAAGGCGATTTAAAAGAGTTTTGGCATTTCGGTCAAGAGCCCAGTGATGATGCAAAGCTTTCAGAGGTGTATCCAGATAATGTTCATGTAGATGAGCTTCCTGATTTTAATGCCACTGGTATGCAAGCATACAGAATGCTAGAAAAAACAGGCATTTATGTACTTAGGGCTTTAGCGCTATATATTGGTGTAGATGAATTCTATTTTGATCACTGGGCATCAAACGGAAATAGTATTTTAAGGCCCATACACTACCCACCTATCACCAAAGAACCTCAGGGAGCTGTAAGAGCTGGTGCACATGGAGATATAAATTTAATTACACTACTCATGGGAGCATCTTCAGGTGGGCTGCAAGTACTGCGTAAAGATGGTGTTTGGATTGACGCAATACCAGAGGAAGATGAGCTGGTTATAAACGTAGGAGACATGTTAGAGAGACATACAAATAATAAATTACGCTCTACCATACACAGAGTTACAAACCCACCCAAGGAGCAGTGGGATAGCCCACGGTTTTCTATTCCATTTTTTATGCATCCAAGGGGTGATATGGATTTAAGCTGCATGGAGCTATGTGTTGATGAGAAGCACCCAAAATCTTTTGATGATATTACAGCTGGAGACTTTTTAACGCAGCGGTTAATTGAAATTGGACATTTAAAAAAATAACCGTGGATTTAAAAGACCAACTTAAAAAATTATATCCTGATCATGTAGCTAAAACACCTAATGAGGTTGCTGTTGAGACAAAACTATGGATACAAGAAGATCCATTAATTTGTAAATATGAAAAACGAAAAGGTAAGCCAATTACTATCATAGAAGGATATACTGGAGCTATTAATGACTTTAAACAACTTTCAAAAGAAATTAAAAAACTTTTAAGTGTTGGAGGTAGTTTTAAAAACAAGCAGATAATTATACAAGGGGATTACCGAGATAAAATAATGACGTTTTTACAAACAAAAGGTTTTAAAACTAAACGTGTTGGAGGCTAATTATTTTAAAACAACTGTGGTCGTTTTTTTTCTTATTTCAAAACATAAACACTAAATCATAATTTTTGAGACCAATTGCCAAAAGTGAACTTATAATAAATGAAGATGGTAGTATTTATCACCTAAATTTAAAACCCGGTGATATCGCTACTACTATTATCACCGTTGGTGATCCAGATAGAGTTGAAGAAGTTTCAAAGCATTTTGACACCATAGATTTTAAAGCTAACAAAAGAGAGTTTAAAACGCACACAGGAACCTATAAGGGCAAAAGAATTACAGTAATTTCTACAGGCATTGGGACAGACAACATCGATATTGTGTTTAATGAGTTGGATGCACTGGTAAATATCGATTTTAAAACAAGAACTATAAAAAAAGAACATACTACCTTAACATTTATTAGAATAGGTACCAGTGGAGCTATACAAAAAAACATTCCCGTAGATAGTTTTTTGATCTCTGAGAAGGCAATAGGTTTTGACAACTTACTTCACTTTTATGACACCAAAAACCTCTTAGACCATCGTTTCTCAGATGCATTAAAAACACACTGTAATTGGAGCCCTTTAAACGCTTCACCCTATGTAGTAAATGCAAGTAAAAAATTACTTTTAGATTTTAATAACACCTTATTTATAATAGGTTGCACAGCAACTAATGTTGGGTTTTATGGACCACAAGGAAGGGTGCTACGCCTTAAAATAAAAGATGAAAATTTAAATGAACGTCTTGCATCTTTTGAGTATCAAGATTATAAAATCACTAATTTAGAAATGGAAACCTCTGGCATCTATGGACTAGCAGCATTATTAGATCATCATGCTATTTCTCTGAATGCTATTTTAGCCAACAGAGCTACTCAAACTTTTAGCGATTCTCCAAACCAGACTGTGGCCAAATTAATTACAACAACTCTTAATATTATAGCCAATAAAGTATAAATCTCGTATTTTTACAAGCCTATCAAATCACCCTATAAATGAAGTTGGTTATTCTATGAAAAATTTTAAAATTGGTGGTGTTCCAGAGCACTTTAACCTTCCTTGGTACCTAACTTTAAAAAACAAAGAGTACCAGGATAAAAACATAAACTTACGTTGGCAAGATTACCATAGCGGTACGGGAGATATGTGTAATGCCCTTCGCAGTGGTGAGATTGACATGGCTGTGATTTTAACAGAAGGTATTGTAAGAGATATTACCAAAGGAAATCCTAGTAAGATAGTACAGGTGTTTATTGATACCCCTTTAATTTGGGGAATTCATGTTTATAAAAATAGTCCCTACTCAACAATCAAAGATTTAAAAGGCAAAAAAGCTGCTATTAGTAGATATGGTTCTGGGTCGCACTTAATGTCTTACGTTAATGCAGAGAATCAAGGCTGGAACATAGAAAAAGAGCTTGATTTTGAAGTCATTGAAAATCTAGAAGGCGCTTTAGAACATCTTCCAAAAGGAAAAGGTGATTATTTTATGTGGGAGAAATTTACTACAAAACCATATGTAGACAATGGCCCATTTAAATTACTTGGCCAATGCCCTACCCCATGGCCTTGCTTTGTAATAGCCGTAAGAGATACTGTGTTAGAACAAGACCCAACAGCTGTAAAGGATATTTTAAAAATAATTAATAACACCACCAAAAAATTTAAAGCATCTGCTGGTGTAGATCTTCTAATAGCCAACAGGTACAAACAAAAAATAGAAGATGTACAACAGTGGCTATCCCTCACACAGTGGAGCCAAAAACAGCTTTCTACTAACAATCTTAAGAAAGTTCAACAAAAGCTACTGCAATTAGAATTAATTGAAAACACTGTTTCTAAAGAAAAAATCTTGTTTGACTTTTAGCCTAACTAGTTGTTTTTTAGCTTGTTATTTTTATTTAATTAAAAACGTATATTTTTTATTCTACCCAACGCAACCCTTTATCTAATTGGTCATCTAATAGGAGTAAATACAAAATATATGAACACATTTCTTATAATTTTAGCCTCTTTAGTAGCCACCACTTTCTTCTTGTTACACTTTAGCTGTAACGATACTACTGAGCCTTCAAAAAAAGATAAAGAGTAAGTTTTTTTTTAAGTAAGTATAGTTTGAGATTATCCATTTTATAATGTATTATAAAATGGATTTTTTTTATCCTCTTACCAATTAATCGGAGTTTTACCTTGAGATACTAAGTACTCATTAGTTAGGCTAAAATGTTTATTTCCAAACCAATACCCCCTATTTGCACTGAGTGGTGACGGGTGTCCACTTGAAAGAATATGGTGTTTGCTTACATCTATTTTTTTGGCTTTTTTCTTAGCAAAACCTCCCCACAACAAAAAGACAACTCCATTTTTATGGGTAGATATTTCAGATATAATAGCGTCTGTAAAAGTCTCCCATCCTTTTTTTTGATGACTTGCTGGTTTGTGAGCCGCTACGGTTAATGTTGCATTTAATAGCAGAACTCCTTGGGTTGCCCAGCGTTCTAGATTTCCAGATTTGGGGATAGCAATGCCTAGATCACTTTCTAGTTCTTTAAAAATATTTTTAAGTGATGGAGGATGTGCAACAGTATCTTTTACAGAAAAACTTAGCCCATTTGCCTGCCCTTTGTCATGGTAAGGGTCTTGACCAATAATAACAACTCGCAAATCATTAAAACAGGTTTGTTGTAGGGCTTTAAATATATCTTCTTTGGCGGGATAACACGTAGCGTTTCGGTAAGACTTATCTACAAACGAGTTTAAAGACTTAAAATAGTCTTTGCTTACTTGTTCTTGTAAAATAGGTGCCCACGTTGGGGAAATATTAACATGCATTATGCTTATTTTTGCGCTGTAAAATTACTTCTTTTGTTAGCCATTAGAAAGTAATTATTTAAAATATAACGATTCCTTTGGTTACAAGTATGATTAAAATTGATTCCAAAACCCTTGAAGATTTAGAATTTCCTATTGTTTTGCAGCAGGTTTCAAAATTTTGTGTCACAGATCCTGGCAAACAAAGCGTACTTTCTATAATGCCTTTTGATGATATAGAGTATATTCAAACAGCTTTGCAACAAGTTAAAGAATATACCGCCTCCTTTGGTAGTGACGCTCCCATACCGAATCATGGTTTTGAACCTATTTTCAAAGAATTACAATTACTAGACATTGAAAACAGCTCACTAGATATTACTGGTTTTAGAAAAATTTTATCCATTTGCCAGACAACTCAAACACTCCTGGAATTTTTCAAAAAATTTGAAGAGTTTTATATTCATTTAAACCAAAATGCCAATACCATATCCTATCGTGCAAATATAGCCACAGAGATTCAAGCTATATTTAATAAATATGGAGAACTTAGAGATGATGCCTCTGTGCAACTGTCTCAAATTCGTAAACGCCTTAATGTAGTAAAGGGACAAGTAAACTCCTCTTTTGGTAAAGCATTAACTAGATATATTGGTAACGACTACTTAGACGAAATACGAGAATCTGTGGTAGAAAACAGACGGGTGTTGGCTGTAAAGGCTATGTATAGGCGTAAAGTTAGAGGTACGGTGCTTGGCACTTCAAAAACCGGCAGTATTGTCTACATGGAGCCCCAAGAAACCTTTGAGTTTACTACAGAGCTGAGTAATTTAGTATATGAAGAACTTGAAGAAATTAAACGTATTTTAAAAATGCTTACAGAATATGTAAGACCCTATACCCCCCTACTTGCAGCTTATCAAGAGTATCTAGTACACATAGACACCGTATCAGCAAAGGCAAAGTATGCCGTTGAAATTAATGGTGTGTTACCTCTTATTACAACACAAAGAAGACTCTCTTTAGTAAATGCATACCATCCTTTATTATACACAGCAAATAAAAAGAGAAAAGAAAAAACCCATCCCCAAAGTATTGCTCTTACCCAAGAGGGGCGCATTATAGTTATCTCTGGACCTAATGCAGGAGGAAAAAGTATTACATTAAAAACCGTTGGCTTGTTACAAGTAATGTTACAAAGTGGTTTTTTAGTACCCCTGCAAGCAGATAGTGAAATGTGTTTGTTTGACCGCATACTAACAGACATTGGAGATAATCAATCTATAGAAAATCATTTAAGCACCTATAGCTACCGGTTAAAAAAGATGAATCATTTTTTGCGTAAATGCAATAAAAACACCCTGTTTTTGATTGATGAATTTGGTACGGGTTCAGACCCAGAATTGGGAGGCGCATTAGCAGAGACCTTTTTAGAGGTTTTTTATGAAAGAGAAGCTTTTGGAATTATAACCACCCACTATGCTAATTTAAAACTCTTAGCAAACGAGCTTCCTTATGCCGTAAATGCCAACATGCTTTTTGACAGCAAAACCCTTGAACCACTTTACAAACTTTACCTAGGTGAGGCCGGTAGTTCTTTTACCTTTGAAGTAGCCCAAAAAAACGGCATACCCTATAGCCTTATTAACAGGTCTAAAAAGAAAGTAGAAGGAGGTAAAATACGTTTTGATAAATCTATTGCAGACCTGCAAAAAGAACGCTCAAAACTTAGAAAAAACTCTGAGTATCTTGAGAGCTCTGCGCAAAAGGCTAAAAAGAAAGAGAAAGAGTTAGAGGTGGTTAATCTAAAAGTGAAAGACAAACTAGAGAGTTATCAAGAACTCTATGATAGCAACCAAAAATTAATTGCTATTGGTAAAAAGTTTGACCAACTCTCTGAGAAATATCACAACAACAAAAAGAAAAAACTGTTGCAGGAAGAGTTATTTAAACTGGTAATGGTAGAAAATAGTAAGCGCAAGAAAATAGCGCCCAAACAAACAAAACAGGTTAAAACCAAACAGCGTATCACCCAACAAGAGGTAGACGTTAAGGTTGAAGAAATACGCACTCGTAAAAAGAAAGAAAAAGCGGCTGCAAAAAAAGCGCCTCCTGCGGTAGCTAAAGTGACCTTAAAAGTTGGTGATAGGGTGCGTATGATAGATGGTAGGGCGATTGGCACTATTGATACCATAGAAAAGAAAAAAGCTATTGTTAACTATGGTATTTTCACTACTAATGTGAATCTTGACGCTTTAGAAAAGGTGTCTTAATATATTGAATATAAAATACATACTCATTTTAGTGCCTTAATGATTATTTTTGAAAAGTATGAATAAACATTCTACATACCGTATTATTCTTTTTGATGGGGTTTGCAATTTATGCAACGGTGCTGTTAATTTTGTAATTCAAAGAGATACTACCAATGTATTTAAATTTGCTCCCCTACAAGAAAATGCTGGAACCGTATTATTAAAAAAATATGCTATAGACCCTCAAAAGCTAGATAGTATAGTTCTTGTTGAGAATGATAAGGTGTATATAAAGTCTTCTGCAGCGCTTCGTATTGCAAGAAAAATGTCAGGTCTTTGGCCCTTATTGTATGTATGTGTTGTTATTCCTAGGTTTATTAGAGATGGCGTTTATGATTTTATTGCCAAAAACCGCTACAAGTGGTTTGGCAAAAAGGAGCAATGTATGATACCAACACCGGGGCTTAAGGAAAAGTTTTTATAGCATAAAAGGTGTTACTTGATTAAAAAAGTAAAAAATATACATTTTCTCAAAATGAGTAGTATTTTTACAAAATAAATATACCGATATGGACTATCAAATAGTATTAGACAAAGTAATAAGTATGTCAAGCGAATATGGCCTCAAAGTAATAGGCGCCATTGCCATATGGATAATTGGCTCCTGGGCTATTAAAAAACTAATGAAGGCTGCAAATGCCCTTATGGATAAAAGCCATTATGATGAGAGTCTAAAAAAATTCTTATTAAATCTAGCAGGTATTGTCTTAAAAGTTTTACTAGTACTTTCCATACTAGGTAATCTAGGTATTCAAACCACTTCATTTGCTGCAGTGCTTGCCTCGGCTGGTTTGGCCATTGGTTTGGCCCTGCAAGGATCACTTTCTAACTTTGCTGGTGGAGTGATGTTAATGATTTTTAAGCCTTTTAAAATTGGTGATTTTATTGAAACTCAAGGTAAAAAAGGAACCGTAAAAGAAATTGAAATTTTTACTACCAAAATAGTTGGACCAGGAAATCATTTAATTATTATACCAAATGGTAATTTATCTAATGGCACTATCACAAATTATACCTGTGAGGGTACAAGACAAGTACGTCATGTAATTGGGGTATCTTATGATGCAGATATCAAACAAACCAAAGAAGTTTTATTAAAGGTACTTAGTTCTCAAAAAAATATTTTACAAGATCCTGCTCCAAGCATAGATGTTGTTGAATTGGCAGATAGCTCTATAAATTTTGCAGTTCGGGGCTGGGTTAAATCTGAAGATTTTTGGCAGGTTCATTGCACTACTTTAGAAGATGCAAAAACAGCACTTGATGCAGCAGGGATAGAAATTCCTTACCCTCATATGGTTGAGATAAAGAAATAGTTACACCAACATATAAGTGTAAAAAAAGGCGGTCTAATAGACCGCCTTTTTTTACATAATTTCATAATAGATTATTTAGCATAAGTATCATCCCAATTCTTCACTTTAGGATCTCCTAATTTACCTTGAGATTTTGCAACTAGCATAGACACCGTTGCATCTCCAGTAACATTTATAACTGTTCTACACATATCTAAAGGCCTGTCTACGGCAAATATTAAAGCAAGGCCAGCCTCAGGTATACCTGCGTACCCCAGTACACCTACAAGCATTACCATTCCAGCTCCAGGAACTGCAGCAGACCCAATGGAGGCCAGTGTTGCCGTTGCAATGATACCCAACTGTGTTCCAAAACTTAAATCCATACCAAAGGCTTGCGCTATAAAAACGGCAGCAACTGCTTGGTATAGACTAGTTCCATCCATATTAATGGTGGCTCCAATTGGTAACACAAAGCTAGATACCTCCTCTTCTACTCCAAGGTGCTCAGTAACACGCTCCATAGTCACGGGCAGCGTTGCAGCACTACTACTGGTAGAAAATGCCAGTAACTGAGCTGGTGCTATACCATTTAAGAAAAACTTTGGTGACTTTTTAGTGAACACCTTTACTAGTACTATATAAAACACTACCATTAATAGTAAACCAAACACTACAGAAACCGCGTACATACCAAGGGCTGCAAATAAATCTGCACTTGGGGCTTCCACAACTAGGGCTGCCATTAATGCAAATACACCATAAGGAGCCGCTAGCATAATTAAATCTACCATTTTTAATATAACCTCATTAAGCCCATCAAAAAAGCCTTTAACAGTCTTTGCTTTTTCTTCTGGAATTAAAATCAATGAAATTCCAAAAAACACCGCAAAGAAGATAACCTGTAACATATTTCTGTTGCTAGAGGCAGCACTTACAATATTACTTGGTACCAAATCTATAAGCGCCTGCAAAGGACCGGCATCTTTTTGTGCTGCTGCAGCTTGAAGCTTTGCATCTGCATCGCCGCCATAGGCTTCAACAAGTTCATTACGAGTGTCTTCATTAATTGTTTTTCCAGGTTGCACTAGACTTACCACTGTAAGCCCTATAGATACTGCTATTACTGTTGTTATAACATATATAGAGATAGTACGCATGCCCATTTTAGACAAACTTGAAATATCTTTTAGGTCTGAAATCCCCTTAATTAAAGCCGCCAATATTAGTGGAATGGCGATGAGCTTTAAAGAGCTTATAAATATAGTCCCAAAGGGTTTGATCCAATCTCCAATAAACCAGGCGCCCCAATCAAAATTAGTGAGCAGTAGTGCAAAGAGCACTCCTACTAACATACCTAAAAGAATTTTCCAATGTAATGCTAATTTTTTCATATGCTGTTGTTGATAATAAAGTTTAAATGGATACTGAATTTATAATTTAGATATTTTATTTGCTAACCAAAAATCTGCAATAGTCAAGGCGGCCATAGCCTCTACTATAGGTACCGCTCTTGGAACAACACAAGGGTCATGGCGTCCTTTGCCTTGCATTTCTACTTTTTCACCATTATGGTTTATGGTTTGCTGTTTTTGCATTATTGTGGCTACGGGCTTAAAAGCTACCCTAAAGTAGATATCCATACCATTGCTAATACCGCCTTGTATTCCGCCAGATAAATTACTTTGAGTTGTTCCATCTTCATTAAAAAGGTCGTTATGCTCGCTTCCCTTCATCCTTGCGCCACAAAAGCCGCTACCAAACTCAAACCCTTTTACTGCATTTATAGAAAGCATTGCTTTACCTAGCTGTGCATGTAGTTTATCAAAAACAGGCTCTCCTAAACCAACAGGAACATTCTGTATAACACAGGTAACGGTACCTCCTATGGTGTCTCCTTGTTTTTTTATTTCTTTTATTTTAGTGATCATTTTTGATGCCGTTTCTGCATCGGGGCACCGTACCTCATTTTGTTCTGTTTGCTTAAAATCTAGTGCTTGATAAGGCTTTTCTAGAAAAACATCTCCTACAGAAGACACATAAGCATCTACTGTTATGCCTGTTAATAGCTGTTTGGCTATTGCACCTGCTGCTACCCTACTTGCTGTTTCACGAGCAGAAGAGCGTCCACCACCTCTGTAATCACGGTGGCCGTATTTTTTATCGAAGGTGAAATCTGCATGGCTTGGTCTATAGCTATCTTTAATGTGCGCATAGTCTGTAGATTTTTGATTGGTATTTTCTATAATAAAACCAATAGGAGTGCCTGTTGTTTTACCCTCAAATATTCCTGAGAGAAAACGCACGGTATCTGCTTCTTTACGCTGGGTAACAATAGTAGACTGCCCAGGTCTACGGCGCATCATTTCATTTTCAATGGCATCAAGGTCTATAAATACTCCAGCAGGACAGCCATCAATGACACCACCAATAGCCTCTCCATGAGATTCCCCAAAGGTGGTTAGTTTAAAAAAATTTCCGAAGGTGTTACCAGCCATATCTATCTTTTATAACAAATGTAATTTTTAAGGTTCAATACAAAGAAATAAGGTCGAAAAGATTGCAATTGATTTCATGATGTATTATTTCAGATATTAAAAAAGGAAAGGTACTATTTTGTTAGAAAATATAGGTTAAAAATTTTCTTAAAACGCCTACTAGGAAGATATTTGGCAACTATATTTGTAAAAAATTACTATTTTGAAAAAAGGTATTAAAGTATTTAAAATTATAAGTTCCCTAGAAGCTATATCATTTATTGTGCTGCTTGGTATTGCTATGCCCTTAAAATATATTTGGGATATGCCGCAACTAGTTCAAGTTGTGGGTATGGCACACGGCGTTTTGTTTATGCTATATATTGTTTTTGCAATTTACGCTTGGCATGAATTAGAGTGGAGTATCAAAAAACTTAGTATAGCTATAGTTTGTTCTGTGGTGCCTTTTGGCCCTTTTTATGTAGAACGCAACTATTTGTAAAAAAAAGCTTTTTCAATACAAGTATTAAAAAAGCTTTTACAGAGATATTTAGTAAAAATTACTTGGCAATATTTACAGCCCTAGTTTCTCTAATTACAGTTACTTTAACCTGTCCTGGATAGGTCATGTCTGTTTGGATTTTTTGTGAAATTTCAAAAGATAATTGCGCTGCTTTATCATCAGACACTTTTTCACTTTCTACCATTACTCTTAATTCTCTACCTGCTTGTATCGCGTAGGCTTTATTTACACCGCCAAAACCAAAGGCAATATCTTCTAGGTCTTTTAAACGCTGTATATAACTATCTAGCACTTGGCGTCTTGCACCAGGTCTTGCACCGCTAATTGCATCACAAACCTGTACTATTGGTGAGAGTAGGCTTGTCATTTCTATTTCATCATGGTGGGCACCAATTGCATTACAAACCTCTGGTTTCTCTCCATATTTTTCTGCCCATTGCATACCTAAAATTGCATGAGGTAGTTCTGTTTCTGTCTCTGGCACTTTACCAATATCATGTAAAAGCCCTGCCCTTTTTGCAAGTTTTGGGTTTAAACCTAGTTCGCTAGCCATAACCCCACAAAGCTTTGCAACCTCTCTGGAGTGTTGTAATAAATTTTGACCGTATGAAGAACGATATTTCATGCGTCCCACAGCTTTTATTAGCTCTGGTTGCAACCCATGTATTCCTAGGTCAATAACCGTACGTTTACCAACTTCGATGATTTCTTCCTCAATTTGGTTGGTGGTCTTCTTTACAATTTCTTCTATTCTTGCTGGGTGTATTCTACCATCTGTCACTAATTTGTGAAGCGATAGTCTAGCTACCTCTCTTCTTACACTATCAAAACAAGAAAGGATAATTGCCTCTGGGGTGTCATCCACTATAATTTCCACTCCGGTGGCAGCCTCTATGGCTCTAATATTTCTTCCCTCACGACCAATAATACGCCCTTTAACATCATCACTCTCTAGATTAAACACAGAGACACAATTCTCTACAGCTTCCTCTGTACCAATACGCTGTATAGTACTTATAATAATTTTTTTAGCCTCTTGTTGTGCGGTCATCTTAGCCTCCTCAACAGAATTTTGTATGTACCCCATGGCAGCTGTTTTGGCCTCATCCTTTAGGGTTTCCATTAATTGATTTTTTGCATCATCTGCAGATAAACTAGAGATAACCTCTAATTGTTCTACTTGGCTTTTATGCATCTTATCCAAATCGAGTTGCTTTTTCTCAATAAAAACCAAACGCTCATCATAAGATTTCTTTTTGTTTTCTAGCTCATCGGTAGATTTCTTACCTCTGGCCAACTCACTAGATACTTGAGATTCTTTGTCTCTGGTTCTCTTCTCTGCCTCTACCATTTTTCTCTCTCGAGAATTGATCACTTTTTCATGCTCAGATTTTAGTTCAATAAAGCGCTCTTTGGCCTGTAGCATTTTGTCTTTCTTTAAAGACTCTCCATCTTTCTCAGCATTTTTAATAATGCTTGCTGCTTCTTTTTTTGCAGAGGCTATTGCGGTAGTGGCATTGTTTTTTTCTAACATTTTGGCTATTATAAACCCTACTGTTACTGCTACTACTGCTGTTATTATAATCGTGACTATATTGTCCATGATTGTAGTTATTAATTGTTATTTGCTAGAATTCTAGCGCTTACTTTTTGTTAAGCGTGCTCAAAAATGGAGCATAAAAAAACCTACATCAATATTTGATTTGCGTAAACTCCCTTAAAAAAAGTTTAGGACTAATAAGCTGATCAAGAATCCGCTCGAAGACGGCGCGCTTTTACAACTTTAACTCATCCTTCTCAAAAGAATCTCTGTTGAGTTTACCAAAATGTATATTAATGTAGGCAGTAACCTATTTGTATGTAAAGAACGTTACGATAGTTGGTCTTGTAATAAGTCATTTAGTGCTTTAATTTTGTGCACTATTGTTTCTGCTCCTTCTACTGTTTCAATATTTTTTTGCTCTACTTGGGTTGCAAAATGCAATGCAGACATGGCAAGAACATCTTGCTTGTCTCTAACTGCGTAGCTACTTTCAAACTTTTTAATCATTCCATCTATCTTCTTAGCGGCTTTTCTAAGACCCTCTTCTTGATCTGGATGTATTGTTAATGGGTACACCCGGTCTGCTATAGAAAGTTTAATTTTTAATTGGTTTGACATATCTTATTGCTATTGAGAAAGGTGTGTAATACACTGATCAATTTCCCGAACAAGAGCATTTATTTTGAGTTTTGTATCTCGTTTATATTGGTCGCTGCCAAGCATCGAGTTTGCCAATTTTAAGGAGCTGCATGTTGTTTTTAATTCTGAAATTTCAGAAGAAAACTTACTTTGCTGCTCTTTCAATAGTATGATCTGTTGCTCTAAAGAGGCTTTATCTTGGGTAAGTTGTGAATACTTATTCAAGAGTTTACTAATCTTATCTTCTAGAGAATCAACTTGTTCTATAATAGAACTCATACATTGGGTATTTCAATACTATTACTACAAAGTTAACCGACCCTATCTAATAAACAAACTCTTTTGCATTAATTTTTGTTTTATTGAAAGACTATCACAATATTTGTGTAACGCTTCCCTTTATAGTAGACAGATTAAAGTACATTATGAACCTATTACGTATTCTACTAGTTATTTCAGTTTTTCAATTACAAGGGCAAAACACCATTGATCCTAATTATTTCTCCAACCCCCTAGAAATCCCCATGATACTCTCTGGGAGCTTTGGCGAACTGCGCAACAATCATTTTCATAGCGGGCTTGACATTAAAACCCAACAAAGAAGCGGTGTTCCAATATACGCACCTGCAGATGGTTACGTGAGCAGAATTAAAGTAGGACATTACGGGTATGGTAAAGCGCTATACATTAAGCATCCTAACGGGTATAGTACTGTGTATGCCCATCTTCAAAAATTTGAAGCAAACATACAAGACTATGTCAAACAAAACCAATACAAAAAAGAGCGATATGAGATTGAACTTTTTCCAAAGCAAAGTTTGCTGTTAGTAAAAAAGGGAGATCTTATTGCCTATACTGGAAATTCTGGAAGTAGTGGCGGCCCTCATCTACATTATGAGATAAGAGATTCTTATTCTAGACCCATGAACCCAATGCTCTTTGGCCTAGAAATTCCAGACACTAAAGCGCCTTCAGTAACGTCTGTTTTTGCATACCCTGTAGGTGATGATGCTACAGTAAACCAGTCTAGGGAACCTGTAAAACTTAGACTTATAAAACAAAAAGACGGCACTTATAAAACTGAAAAAATTAGTGCCTTCGGAAAAATTGGCTTTGGAATCGCTGCCACAGATCAACAAAATGGTGCCTATAATAAAAATGGGGTGTATCGTATAAATACCTCTTACAACGGCAAACCAAAGATAGATATCGCTTTTGAAAAATTCTCCTTTGACGAAACACGCTATCTAAACAGATATATTGATTACACCTATTTTAAAGATCATAAAATTAAAATCCAGAAATTGTTTCGCCAAACAAACAATCCTTTAAGCATAATACAGCAAGAAGATGACAACGGCTTTGTGAACATAGCTGATGGTTTTTCATCAAATTACACCATAGATATTAAAGACTACCAAGAAAACTTAACACAAATCACCATTCCAGTTATAGGCAAAAGAGATAGCCTTGTTGTTAAAGAACAAGCACCCAAAGATTTACAATACATACCTAGTGCAACCTCAAGTAGTATTCAAAGAGGTATTTTTACCGTTACTTTTCCCAAAAATGCACTATATCAAGGCAGTTACCTTGATATCAAAACATCTGCAGATACCCTGCATTTACATACAGATAATATACCTGTGCATAAAAATATTTCTATTAGCATGGATATTAGCAATTACAACACGGTAGATAAAAACAAACTCTATATTGCTAGACAAGCCTATAAAAACACCTATTATTACACCACAACCCGAAGAGAGAACAACATTCTTACTGCAAACACAAGAATCCTGGGATCCTATTCACTTGCCATGGACACGATTGCTCCCACTATAAAGGCTTTTAATTTTACAGATGGAAAATGGATAAGCAACAACAAAACATTGCAACTAAAGATTGAAGATACCCATAGTGGAATTAGTAGTTACAGAGCGACGTTAAACGGCACCTTTATATTGATGGAATATAATTATAAAAAAGACGTTTTAACCTATGACTTTAATGACAATATGGTTACTGATACTCAAAACAATTTAAGATTAATTGTAACCGATAATGTTGGAAATAGCACTACATTTGAGGCTATATTTTTCAGAAAAAAACTTTAATATTCGCTTTTGAAAACACATATCAAACTTCTACTAATTTTCTCAATTCTATACTCTAGTGCACTTTGGGCTCAAAAGGCAACTGTTAGGGGTGTGATACTAGATATGTTTGACCAGCCCATACCTAGTGTTAATATTACCTTTGGTAATACGGGAGCAATTTCAGATTTAGATGGGTATTATCTTATTGAAATTTCTGCAAACAAACAGGTGCAAGTTACCTACAGCCACATAGGTCATAAAAACGTACAAGCAACATTAAATTTGTCTAATAACGAGGATTATGAATTAAATCCTGTCATGAAGACAGACATAGAACAAATTGCAACAGTTGTTATCTCAGGAAGAGAAAACAAACGCATACAAGGAATTACCACCTTAAGTCCAGAGGCAATCAGAAGAATGCCCTCCGCCATAAGCGGGGTAACAAGTTTGCTTACCTCATTGCCTGGAATAAATAGCAATAACGAACTTAGCACACAGTATGCTGTTCGTGGGGGTAATTATGATGAGAACCTAGTATATGTAAATGAAATTGAGGTGTACAGGCCTTTTTTAATTAGAAGTGGACAACAGGAAGGTTTAAGTTTTGTAAACGATGATCTTACCTCTAGTGTAGATTTCTCTGCCGGTGGTTTTCAGGCAAAATTTGGTGACAAACTCTCTTCTGTTTTAGATATTACTTACAGAAAACCTACCGAGCTGCAAGCCAGCCTAGATGCTAGTTTACTTGGAGCAAGTGTTTCTGCAGGAGGCATCTCTGATGATGGTAAGTTTACAGGTATTGTGGGGTTACGCTACAGAGACAATAGCCTTTTTGTGAACGCCAAAGAGACACAAACAAATTTTAAACCTACATTTTTAGATGCCCAAACATACCTTAGCTATAAGTTTAATAATAAGCTGGAAGTTGGTTTCCTAGGAAATATTGCCATCAACAAATACAGTTACAAACCCCTAACAAGGCAAACCAATTTTGGAACCCTTGCAGACCCTGTTGCTCTATTGGTATTTTATGACGGGCAAGAAGAAGACAAGTATGATACCTATTTTGGAGCCTTAAAGGCAACCTATGTAGCCTCACAAAATTATACAGCAAAATTTATTGGGTCTATATACCAAACCCAGGAGCAAGAATACTTTGATATTTTAGCACAATACAGACTAGGAGAAGTAGATACTAGTATTGGTAGTGAAAACCTAGGAGAGGTTACCTTTAGTGAAGGTATTGGCTCTCAACTCACACATGCAAGAAATAACCTTGATGCCTTGATTGTGAATTTAGAGCATAAAGGGAATGCTACTATTGGAGAAAATGAATTTGAATATGGCGTAAAATTTACCCATGAAGATATAAGAGATCGTGTTCAAGAATACGAGATTATAGATTCTGCAGGATTCTCTATTAGGCCGCCTGTTATAGATTTTGCTAATTTACAGCCCTATGAGCCTTTCACTTCAGAGATTGTTCCTTATACAAACATACGCGCTCAAAATGATGTGCAAATAAATAGACTCAGTGGCTATGGACAATGGAGCCGTAGAACAACTATTGGCAGCACTGATCTTTGGCTAAATGCAGGTGTAAGAGCTCATAATTGGAGCGTGAGTGGCCAAGACATACAAACAACTACCCAAACAGTCTTTAGCCCTAGAGCGCAAGTGAGCCTTAAACCAAATTGGGATAAGGACATGCTTTTTAGATTGTCTGGAGGTGTGTACCACCAACCCCCTTTTTATAGAGAATTAAGAGATTCTACAGGAACTGTAAGACCTGGCGTGAAGGCGCAAAAATCTATACATCTTGTTTTAGGTAACGATTACAGTTTTGATTTATGGGACAGGCCATTTACCCTAAACTCTGAAGTGTATTACAAGAAACTCACAGATGTAAACCCCTATACCCTAGATAATGTTAGGATACGGTATAGAGCAAGAAATAATGCTGTTGCCTATGCCTATGGTTTAGATTTGCGCTTGGCAGGAGAATTTGTTCCTGGAACAGAAAGCTGGATAAGCCTTGGGTATCTTAAAACACAAGAAAACATAGACAACAGAGGGTACATCTTTAGGCCCACAGATCAACGATTAAAAATAGGAATGCTATTTCAAGATTATGTTAAAGTGGTTCCAAACTTAAAAGGATATTTAAACTTGCAATACAACACAGGGCTACCAGGAGGCTCTCCTAGTTATGCAGATCCTTATAATTTTCAAGAGCGTTTGCCAGATTACAAAAGAGTAGATTTGGGGGTTTCTTACGTAATTATAGATGCCCAAAGACAAAAAGAAGAAGGCGTTTTAAAATATTTTAAAGAACTTACTCTTGGTGCAGAGATATTCAACATTTTTGATGTACAAAACTCTATATCAAATACATTTGTAAGAGATGTATACACTAAGGTACAATACTCCATACCCAACTACCTGTCTCCAAGGGTTTTTAATGTACGTTTAACCGCTAAATTTTAAGCTATGCATATTGCAAAAAGATTTGGTTTTTATGGCTTTGGATTTATTATTGGGCTAGTGTTATTATTTTTCTTTTTAAACGGAAAAAAAGCTGGCTGTGATTATGGACCAGACGCACGTACGTTAAAAAACATTAAAATTAAACAAAGAGTATTCTCTACCCAAAGCCTTCAAGAGTTGAAAAACAATAATCTTGACACTGCTACGGTATCTTCTTTACTTAAATTAGGAGATGTTAATTTTGGAGAGAGCAATACAAAATTAGACTCCTGTAAGGTATATGTTATTGAAGGGTCTGTTAAAAAAATAAAGTTAAAAATGAGCGTGCAAAATTGTGAGAAAACCGCAACCATAACCGCTATAGCTGTTCAATAACAACTATCTAGTTTTAGTTTGTTAGTATGTATGGTTAATTTATAATTTAAATAAACATACTTCTTGTACAGTAAATTGCATAATAATCCTGCCCATTGTGTTATCTATGGGCATTTTTTTGTACCATTATAAAAAGTCAAATAAAAAACAATGCATTTAAAAAATCCACACAGAAATCCTTATAACTTTGAATTGCTACTACAAGCCAATGAGGAGTTAGAGCCGTTTGTATTTACCAACGAACATGAGGTTCAAACCATTGATTTTGCAAATCCAAAAGGGGTGTTTCAGTTAAATAAAGCGTTGTTGTTACAACATTATAAGCTAGATGATTATCAGCTACCTATCGGGCATTTATGTCCTGCAGTTCCTGGTAGGGCAGATTACTTATGTCATGTTAAAACATTGCTTGATGAGCGCTTAGCTTCAAGTAATGACAATACAATCTATAAGGTGTTAGATATAGGAGTTGGTGCAAACTGCATCTACCCTATTATAGGGGCCCAGCTTTTTAATTGGCAAATGGTAGGTGCAGATATAAATAGTGATGCTGTTGGTTCTGCAAAAGAAATTGTTGCAGCCACAAAGGGATTAAAAAAAAATATTGAAATAAGACACCAATCCAATAATGCAAATATTTTTACCGGTGTTATTAAAGAAGATGAGTATTTTGATGTCAGCATATGCAATCCTCCTTTCCATACAAGTGAAATTGAGGCAAACAAAGGCACCATGCGCAAGTTAGCTAACATAGCAAAAGATAAGGATTATGCTTTTAGGCAAGAACTAATACATAATTTTGGTGGAAAAGCCAATGAGCTTTGGTGTAATGGCGGTGAGGCTCTTTTTATAAAAAGAATGATTAAACAGAGTATAAAATACAAAAAACAAGTGGGTGTTTTTACAACACTAGTTTCAAATAAAGAGAACCTAAACAAACTTTACAAACAGTTAGACAAAGCAAAAGCAAGTCATAAAACAGTGGTAATGCATATAGGTAATAAAAATAGTAGGATGCTTACCTGGAGTTTTGATGAACAATCCCCAACACAGGTTTAAAAGCTAGTTATGAATTTCTTCTAGTTTTCTCTTTTTTGAGCAGCGTAAGCTCTCTACTGGTTTGTCCAGCGACAGAGGTATTCTCTTCGGCCCTTCTAATTAAATACGGCATAACATCCTTTACAGGTCCAAAAGGTATGTATTTGGCAACATTATAACCCTCAGCTGCAAGATTGTAGCTTATATGATCACTCATGCCATATAATTGGCCAAACCACACTCTGGTATCATTTTTTTGCAGCTTCTTGGATTTAAGTATCTCCAGGGCCTTATAACTACTGTGCTCGTTATGTGTGCCAATAAACAAAGAGATATCCTCCAAATTGTCAAGTATATACTCCATAACGGCATTAAAATTAGTGTCAGTTGCTTGTTTACTCTCGCAAATAGGAGTTGGATACCCTTTTTCTTGAGCCCGATTATTTTCTTTTTCCATGTAGGCTCCTCTAACAACTTTAAAGCCTAATTTATAGTTACCAGCTACGGCTTTTGCGTGCTGCTCTTTTAGATACCCTAAGCGGTCCCAGCGGTAACATTGCAGGGTATTAAAGACTATGGCTTTTTCTGTGTTGTATTTTGCCATCATGGTTTGGCAAAGTGTGTCTGCTGCGTCTTGCATCCAAGACTCTTCACCATCAATTAATAAAGAGATATCACACCTTTGAGCGGTATCACAAACCCTTTGGTATCTATCTTGTATAGATTGCCACTCCCCTTTTTCTAGAGTGGTTAAAGATTCTTTTGCTGATAGTTTTCTCCAAATTTCAAAACGACCAAACCCTGTTGGTTTAAATACAGAAAATGGCATTGCATCTTTGTTTTTTGCAAACTCTGTAAGCGCTACTACCTTTTGCATAGTGGCATCAAATTGAGAATTTTCCTGTTTTCCTTCTACAGAATAATCTAAAACAGAGCTCACCTTAGCACGGTGCAGATTATCAACAACACTCATGCAATCTTTTTCATTCACTCCGCCACAAAAATGATCGAATACCGTTGAGCGAATAAGCCCCTCTACTGGCAAATTAAGATTAAGAGCTACTTTTGTAGCCATGGTACCTATTTTTACTAGTGGCTCTTTAGAAATCATCTTGAATAGAAAATAAGCACGTTCTAATTCAGAATCACTTTTTAATTTAAAAGCAGTTTGTGTGTTGTCAAAAAGAGTGTTTAGGGCCATAATAAAATTTCTCGTACAAATATAGTTAGTTTTGATGGTCGTTAAAATACAATGCTCTAATTTTGTTACTCTAAGTTTGAATAATTTTTAATACTTTAAACGCCAAGAATTATAAAAACCTATCATACACTCACCCACTATGGAAAAACAGATTGTGACACAACACACAGCCATTTACTGTAATGAAAATAGATGGTCGTTGCTAAGGGCTGGTGTTGAGAAATTAAACCCGACTAAGATTTTTATATTAGTAGACACCAATACTTTTAAGTATTCTCTTGAGCTATTTTTAAAACACGCTGTTATAAAAACCCCTATTGAAACCATTATAATGCCCAGTGGTGAGAAAAATAAAACAATTCACACCTGTATTGATATATGGAATACATTAACCAAAAAAGGGGCAGACAGAAGTAGCCTACTTATTAATCTTGGTGGTGGTGTTGTAACAGATGTTGGTGGCTTTGTTGCCTCAACATTTAAAAGAGGGATTGAGTTTATAAATATCCCGACATCACTATTGGCGATGGTTGATGCCGCTATAGGAGGTAAAAATGGTGTTGATTTAGGAACGCTTAAAAATCAAGTAGGAGTAGTTAATAACCCAAGTATGGTGGTTGTTGATCCTGTTTTTTTAAACACATTACCAAAACAAGAAATCACCTCTGGATTTGCAGAAATGTTAAAACACGCCCTTATAGATAGTCAAGACTATTGGGAGCAACTTCAGGATTTTGATGTCAAAAATCTAAAAAGTACCCAGAACTTAATATGGAGCTCTATAGAGATTAAAAATAATATTGTCTTGCAAGATCCAAATGAGTTGGGCGCTAGAAAAGTACTTAATTTTGGACACACCCTTGGTCATGCTATTGAATCTTACTGCCTAGAGAGTAAAACTAGACCAACACTTGTTCATGGGCAAGCCATTGCAATTGGTATTGTTTTAGCCATCTACATCTCAAGTAATTTAGTTGGTTTTGATAAAAACAAGCTAGCAGAAATCACTTCTTTTATTCTAACTAACTTTAAAAGGCAGGCTTTTAACAGGCAGGATATAGAATCAATTAGTACTCTTTTAATACATGACAAAAAAAGCAAAGCTGGGGCAGTATTATTTGTGCTACTAGAAGACTTTGGTCTAGCTCATATCAATAGAGAAGTCCCCAAGCCCTTAATTATAGAGGCTTTTAAATACTATAAAGATTTTAAAATAAACTAAGAAAAAACCCCACTATTTACAATAGTGGGGTTTTAAAATATATGTTATCGTTTGTTACAATGCTCTAAATATAGAATGCATCAATCGTTTTTTGTCATTGATACTCTCCTCCAAAGAAATCATCGTCTCTGTTCTTGTAACGCCTTCAATATCATCTAGTTTGTAGATGATATCTTTTGCATGAGTTGTGTTTTTTGCTCTAATTTTACAGAAAATGTTGAATTTCCCAGTGGTAACGTGAGCCACTGTTACAGAGGGTATTTCATTAATTCTCTCAAGTACAAACTGTGTTTGAGATGTTTTCTGTAAATAAATACCAACATAGGCTATAAAAGAATACCCTAACTTGTTGTAGTCTAAACGAAGTGAAGATCCAGTAATAATTCCAGCATCCTCCATTTTTTTAACACGAACATGTACTGTACCTGCAGAAATACCATGCTTTTTTGCAATATCTGTAAAGGGAGTTCTTGTATTTTCAATAAGCATATCTAAAATGCTTTGATCTGTGGCGTCTAATTTAAATTTCATATAGTATAATTTAACTACAAAGATAATTCATTGAATTAAACAAAACAAATTCCAATGTTAAATCAACATTAAATTTTGAGTTATATCAAAAATCGTTGCTGTTTTTTTATCAATTAGTATATTTTGGTGAGAATTCACTAATATTCTTCCGCCCTGTAAATCAAAGTGTTGATGGCCAAAGACATTATTTTTTTCTTGCATACTATCAAAATATAATTCAAATTCAATCTTTTGATGTAGTAACTTTTCTTTGTATTGAAAGCTAATAGTTTGTAAGTTATCTTCTCCATCAACACGAACGTTATACAAAACAACATCTTTATATATCTTTTGATTCTCTGGGATAGTAAAATACTCTTTGTAATCTAAACTATTATTTTGAGAGGCTGTATCAAGGTCAAATAGCGCAATTAAGGCGTAAAACACAAATGATCTAGACTGCTCACGGCTGTAGTCGTTAGGGTAATGTCCAGCTTCAAATAATATTGTTGGAGATCCACTACTGGTGAAGCTATCACCCACACAATTTTGATTAAATGTGTCATCAAATCGCCCTATTTGATTGTGGTGGTATGCTTGAATGTAGTTTTTCATTTTAACGATAAGCTCCATAGCAATCTCTCTTGCAGGTGTAATGGTTTTTAAAGCATCTGCAGAGGGGGCTAAAAACGACAAGGTGGCTGGTTTAGGGCCGTCAATACCAAATATACTGCGCTGATCGTGCATGTTTAAGCATAAATGGGGTTGCAGGCTGTCAAAAATAGATCTTAATACCCTACTCTCGCTTTGAGAGACATCTTCAGCATCTCTATTTAAATCTATATTGTTAGCATTTTCACGAGTATACAATGCCGCTCCATCTGGATTTAAAATTGGAAGCACATAAAATGAATATTGTGAGAGCAATTGTGCTGTTTGTTGGTTGTTTACACTGATATATTTAAAAAAATCAAACAAAGCCTTTGTTGTGGTACTCTCATTACCGTGCATTTGAGACCAAATAAGCACTTTTTTAGCACCTTTCCCGAGGGTAACTAAAGGAATCTCTACTCCCATTTCAGAAAAGCCCGCTACAGATACATTAAAAATATTTCGATAGCTATCCAGTAAGGGTAGGATGTGTTTGATGGTAATATACCGTCCTGTTAAACGGTCTTCAAAATTGTCTGTATACCAAGAAGTAATTTGCATTGTAGGAGTGTAAGTATACAAAAGTAATCAAACCTAAGTTTACACATGTAAACAGAAATCGCTGCCATAGAAGGTGTTATTTGTAAACAATACGCGCTATTTAATAAGTAAAAACACCAAACAAACATATATTATATACAATATCTTGCATTTCAGCATATTATGGTATTCAATATAAAGCTTTAGTTAATACATATTAACAATATACATCAATTATCTTGGTACTCTAAGTGCTATAAATTACATTTGTAATATATTATTTGTTTTACAAAAGTTACAATGGTAAACACTTCAAATTTTTCTAAAAGACTGCAGAAAATTCTAGATTTTTATGGCGTTACCGCGACATCATTTTCAGAAAAAATAGCGTTTAACAGATCTACCATTTCTCATTTACTCTCTGGCAGAAATAAACCTAGTTTAGAATTTGTCATGAAAGTACTTCAAACATATCCTGAGGTAGACCTTTATTGGCTATTAAATGGAACAGGCTCCTTCCCTACTGCATCAAAGAAAACTTCCTTACATGGTGAGCAAAAAAACAATCCAGACAAAAAGCAGCCAATAGCAACAAATAATAGCCAAGATAAAAACCCAGCAAACTCATTAAACACAAAGGCTATAGAGCGAATTGTCATCTTTTATGAAGATGGTACTTTCAAGCAATACAATACCTGCGTGTAGGTACGTTTTTAAAGTAAATTGCCGAACTTTGTAAAAAAAAGACAATGCGTTACTTTAACTATCTTCTTTGCTCCTTATTATTTTGTAGTTGCTACAATGTGGAGCGAAGTTGTGAAGATTTTAAAACTGGGACCTTCAGTTTTCAGCAAATGGTAGGCACAGAGCTTGTAAGGTCTGCTTTTGTGCGTAACGATAGTATTGCAATTGAAACCTATAAAGGAGTAACAGACACCTTCTCTGTACGTTGGATTAACAACTGTGAGTATATCATGCGGAAACTACATCCAAAAAACACCTACGATCAACAAGCAGTGCATTTTAAAATATTGAGCACCACAGAAAACTCCTATCTTTTTGAATTCCAGATGGTGGTTAAAAAACAAAATCAAGAAAATATAGTTAAAAAAGGAACGGTTACTAAAATTACAACTCCATGAGCACTGATAAAAACTACTGGACTCAGCGGTACGAAGATGCGCTTACTGGTTGGGATGTAGGAGAAGTCTCTACCCCGTTAAAAACATATTTTGACCAACTTACAGACAAAACCATGCGCATCTTAATACCAGGTGCTGGTAATGCGCATGAGGCAGCATATCTTTTTAAACAAGGCTTTACAAATGTGTTTATACTTGATATATCTGCCATACCTTTAAATGAGTTCAAAAAAAGAAATCCTGATTTTAATGAACAGCACCTTATTGAGAAAGATTTTTTTAAACACAAAGGAGTCTACGACCTTATTGTAGAGCAGACATTTTTCTGCTCCTTTGTACCACAGAAAATGAATAGGGTAAAATACGCAACTAAAATGGCCTCTTTGCTTGCCCCAAAAGGGAAACTAGTTGGTTTGTGGTTTGATTTTCCGCTCACCGAGGATCTAGAAAAACGTCCTTTTGGCGGAAGTATAGAAGAATATAAAAGTTATTTAAGCCCACTGTTTACCATACAAACCTTTGAGAAATCTTATAATTCTATCCCTCAAAGAGTGGATAAAGAATTGTTTGGAATTTTCAGTAAAAAAGAAAACAAACCCAAACAAGCCAACAATCCTTTACATGGTATTACCCTTAAAGCCATTTTGGAAGAACTGGTTGCCAAATATGGCTGGGAATATATGGACCAGAAAGTACGTATTAATTGCTTTGCGCTAAACCCGACCATAAACTCTAGTTTAAAGTTTCTTCGTAAAACTCCTTGGGCGCGAGAAAAAGTAGAACAACTATATCTAAGAAGCATTAAATAACGGTTTGAATAAAGCCTCGTTTTAATGGGGTTTATTTTTTGTTGTGAAGAGTTATTATTTTTTTAGTCGTTATTCCAGTATTTGTTAAAATGGAAATAAAATAAGTTCCATCCAAAAATTCAGAAGTATTTATACTTACCGATTCGTTATTAGGTTCGTCAAATCTGTTAATGATTTTTCCTGTAACATCATAAATGGAAATGGAGAGGAGGTTACTATAACCATCAATTGTAATGTATTCGGAGTTTGGGTTAGGATAAATTCGGATGTTATCGTTGGGATAATCAATAATGTCTAATGTTGTACTTGTAAGTTCACATATTTTTTCAGCTAAGGCTTTAGCAATTGGCTCAGGGTTAGCAAAGGTAATATCATTCATTATAACCGCAATTGAGTGATTACAATCAGTGTCAAAAATAAAATAGGATGAATATCCGAGTGTTCGTCCATTATGCCCCCAATACACCTTTGAATTGTGATTTATTTTAAAAACCCCTAATCCAACCTCTGTTGTTTCTTCTGGCCAATTAATAAAATTTGTCATCTCTGCTATTGATTGGGAATTTAAAAAGTTTGAATTGAAAAGAGCATCATACCATCTCGCCATTTCACTGGGTTTTGACACAATACATCCTGCAGACCAAGATAATGTTCCAATTGCTGTTCTAGGGGTTGAAAAGTAATCTGTTCCATTCCACCAAGGATGAGCAGCTACACCTTGCACTGGTTCAAAGCCTTCTACAAAGGCCTGATTCAGCCCTAAAGGAGTGAATATTGAGTCTTTTACAAGAATATCATAAGTTGTACCTGTGGCAGCTTCAAGAATCATCCCAGCCAATATGTAATTAGTATTTGAGTATGCAATACTTGTTCCTGCTTGAAAATTGGAAGGACCAATCTCATTCAAAATATCTTGGGGAGTCCAAATTGTATTTGGACTGCTTAACACGTTGTTAGGAAAAGATGAAGTATTGGTGTAATCATCAACTCCACTTTGATGTTGGAGCAATTGCCTGATTGTAATATTGGAATCAACGTAATTATAATTTGGCAGCCATTCATGTAATGAATCTTCAAGTGTAAGAATGTTTTGTTCAACTAATTTGAGACAAAGTACTGAAGTAAACAGCTTAGTATTACTACCAATTCCCAATAACATAGTCGTATCTAATGGTATTCCTGCATGTGACTCTCCAGTAGCACCTTGCCATAAGCCAATATTATTTATTTGAACTGCTGCTGATATCCCGGGTATAGTGTTTGCACTCTGAAATGAATTTAGGATATTTTGTAAAGAATCTTTGAAATGTTCGGGTACTTGTGCTTGTCCAATAAACGAACTTAATGCGAGTAATAATGTAAGTCTTATTTTCTTCATATTTTATTCTTTACAACGGCTCGAATATGGGGTGTTTGGCATTTCAACGCTCTGATTTTTCATTTTACTACTATGTTTATTTATTGCTATCATCTTAATTTTTAGCACTATCTGCCAAATGCACTATATTTTTTGTTAGCAGTAGTATTTCAATATTACAGCAATGTACTTTTTGCAAGATTAAAGGTTAATTCTTCATTGTCTCTTAATACCACAACTGTAATACTTGAATTTTCATCGTGGAACAATCCATTCTCAACAATGCTACACCATTGGTCTGAGGTTAGTTCCCCGTATTCTTCTCCATTTATCTCCAATATAATGTCATTTATTTTCAAACCTTCATTTGCGGCACTTGAGTTATTATGTATTCTGCTGACAATCAAACTGTCATTATGATTATTATATGAAAATCCATAGGAGGATAAGCTTGAATTATCGTATTCCTTGTTTTTCATTAAGGTAATTTCTTTATCGAACCAGTTGATTACTAAATCGTAGTTCTTAAAGAAATTTGTTCCTATCGTACTTGCCGATTCATTTGTGAATTCAACAATAGTGTTTTTTAAGGCAATATCTCCAAAAGAAACATCTGAAACTGAGGTATAATAAATACTATCTGAAGCACCAGTACCATATAAGCCAGAAGACGAATTACCAAAACTTACCGAAAGAGGAAGCTTAGCCTCAGTTTTCATTATTTTGTCGAGTGTTTTTTTAGATAATGCGATGTCTCCATTAGAACCTAAATCAAGGATTACATTTTTTTCTGTAACACTGTTCAATGTAATATCTAGAATTGGTGTTCCTGTCATTTTTGTGAAGAAGGGAACCTTTTCATTCTGTTCTGGTATATTTAATGATTCTGTTGAATTTGAAATTGTTATAATCTGTTTATCGTAGTCAAATTTCCAAATGGCATTTTTCATCAAGTTTGCCCCAATAAAACCATCAACATTTAAACAAGCGACTTCTCTGGATATGCTTAAATCTGCTATTGCAGCTCCGGTATTCAGGAAGTTTATTCCTCCAATACTTATTTTTTCAATAGATGTAAATCCTAGTTTAGACTCTTCACCTTGGCTGTCACCAACATCCTGATAACTAGTGCTTGTAAGGTCTAGTTTTTCAGCCAATTTCTTAGAAATAACATTTGGTGCACCTGTATCGAGAATGAAACTATATTCTTGTCCATCTATTGTTACGTCAAAAACAATTAAACCTAAGCGATATTCAAATGGTATATTTACTGCAAATTTCTGCTGTTCAACCTCTCCCTTTTTTAGGGTCGATATTGTTTTTATTGTATTACAACTTGTTAGTGCTATAATTCCCAATAGGGCGATAATGATTATTCTTTTCATAATTTGTATTTTGTAATTTGCATACTCATATTACTACCAACGTTTGTGTATAAAATTAGTTGCGTGTTTTAAGCGATTAATTTAGTAAATAAAAGACCATCCAAGAAAGTCCGTTTAGACTTTCGTAAATATGCTAAAAGTCAGCAATTAATTCTATACGGTGTTGGCAACTGGCTTTTCTTTTATCTTTCTGGGATATTTTTTTCCATTCAAAAATTTTCCAATAAAAGTATTCCTCACTAAATAATGATAAGTCACAAAACAAATTAAAGTGGTTAAGGAAAGTACAATTATAAATTTAACTAAAGCTGGAAGTGGTAATTTCAAAACAAATGCAGGAATGATAACAGTTAATGGTAAATGAATTAAATAGACCCAATATGAAGAATCAGAGATATAACGCATTTTTTTCGAATGTTTACTGCCGTAACGAATAAATAGACCAGTTATTCCAAATATAAACAGCCAAATAATAAAAGCATTCGAAAGCATTATTAATTTAGAGTTCAAATATTGAGTCATCATAGTCTCAGGATCCCAGTTTTGAGTAATTAAACCAAGTATTATTGCAATTATAATAGCCAAAATAAAAGATATCCAATCATATTCCATAATTGTATCCAATAGATGTTTTGACTTAAATAAAACCCAACCTACTATGTAGAAAAAGGAATAAAAAATAAACGTGTTTAAATCTGGTTTCAGATAAACAGAAACTTCTATCATTGAAGTTCCCATAAACACATATAGTAAGAACGATATTCCAGAAAAGAACAAAATTCGCAGAATTGGTTTCTGAATTAACCAATTAAATGAAGTTGTTATTCTATTTGTGATTTTCTTTGATTTTTTTAGTAATAAAGCCAATAAGAAAGTTGTAAATGTTATTAGTAGTAAATAATAAAGAAACCATAAATGAAATGTAGCTTTAGGCAAAAAATCGGAAAACAATACTGATTCTGTTGCTTTTTTCAAGGTATTATTGCTATCCGAAAATACAGCTTCTGTATAACTAAATGTAAATATAATTGTTGGCCACAGAATAAATAGAAAAACTATAAAGGGATAAATTATTCGTGATATTCTGTTCTTTATCATTCTGGTAGGCTTTCTTTCATAAAATAGCATAGACCCAAAAAATCCTGCGATAAGGAAAAAAATAGGCATTCTAAAGAATTGAATTAAGAAGACGATAAAATCAGTTACAATATTTGTAGACTCTGGGTCTTTTAGTGGCCAATTTTCTCCGTGATTTATGACATTATAGGTAAGAGCAGAATGCAAAACTAATCCTAAAAGCATCATTATCGCACGCAAAGAATCCAATGAGTGTATTCGTTCAGTTTTATTTTTTATTTGCTCCATTACTAATTATAATTCTATGTTTAGTTTAAAGTTCTGATGTTTTTTTTTGCTTGTTGCCTAACGCCTAATAACTTTTGTAGTCGCTCCCTTGTTATTTTTTTGAATAAGTAGTATTTATATATTCATCCACAATCTCTTCTAATATATCTAAGGGCACAGCGCCATTTTTTAAGACCACATTATGAAATTCTTTTAAATCAAATTTATTGCCTAGTTTCTTTTTTGCTTTTTCTCTGAGTTCTAATATTTTTAACATCCCTATTTTATAGGCGCAGGCTTGACCAGGCATTACGATGTAACGTTCAATTTCAGTGACAACCTCTCCAGTTGTCATACCTGTATTTGCAATCATATATTCAATTGCTTCTTCTCGAGTCCATTTTTTATAGTGAATTCCAGTATCTACTACTAAACGGACGGATCTAAACATTTCTGCTTGAAGTCTTCCTAA
>ENA-OSJC01000444-OSJC01000444.1-marine-metagenome-genome-assembly--contig:-NODE-444-length-40566-cov-5.170293_pt1 | contig 40566 bp, 42 predicted proteins | sample MGYA00237885_ERZ534234 | MGnify/ENA primary metagenome ERZ534234 (study PRJEB26413, sample SAMN06343907) | marine metagenome | isolation source: coastal waters | place: Atlantic Ocean: West Antarctic... | reverse complement strand
TGTCGTGAAGATCGAGCTTGGTGAGATCGAGCTGGACGACGTACCGACCCGTACCGGTGTCGCGGGCATGCTCCAGTATTTCCGCAGGAAAGGAGTCCGTTTCGTCCATGTACCACACTTCCGTGCCTTTTTTCAGGCGGCCTACACCCTTGATCGGGAACAAATCATGTCGCACAGAGGTGCGAGGTGTCACCCCAGTCCTACCTGGGTACTCTTTTTGCTTGACAAATGGCGTGTTTACCTCAGGGTCCTCTCCCGGGCCAGCGAATAAGTCATAATAAAGTGGATCTTGGACATCGGGTTGAGGAAGGTCGACCGATGTTTGTCCTTCCCATACACCACCCTTCATAATGACATTTTGTCTAGTCTTTCTTGTATTTCTTGTCTTTCTTGTCTTTCTTCTCTTTCTTCTTTTACTATTTACCTTTTTACTATTCTTTCTAACGTTAGTCCTTCTTCCTCTCTTTGTTAAACGTTTGGTGTTTCTATTCTGATTTCTTTGAACGCGTTTTGAACGTTGATTTCTCCGGACTCTAGATTTCCTTGTCATTTTATTATAGACATAGAAAAAAAAAATTATATTAAAAAGATTTATTTTATTTTATTTCTTCTTCGTTTCGTTTTTTTTCCTTTTTTTAGTTTTCTGCTTCTTCTTCTTCTAGTTTTTTTAGTCCTTTTATCTCTTCTACTTCTTTTTGATTTTCTTTTAGATTTTTTTTTATTCTTTCCACCACCCATAAAAGTTGGTTTCATTAATTTGATAACTTCAATAAGACTTTCCCAGAATTTATTAACTTTTATCATATATTCTGGTTCTAAATCACTTGTTTTATGAGAAGAGAATTCTATATTTAAATGTTTTAATAAATGTTCGACTCCTATTTCAAAAACGCGTTTTTCACGGGTTTCATGCAACATCTCTGACATTACTAAATATATCATATCACGAACGATATTTTTTTCTGTACCCCCTCCTCCTCCTTGTTCCATCATCGACCTCATCTGTGCGATCTCCAAGTCCAGTTGTTCGGTATTCTCTCCCATACTTTCAAGCAACACCTGCGTCGCCTCCGTCTCCACGATCCTGCGCTGCAGCGCAGCGTTGCCGGCTCCGGCTCCGGCTCCGGCTGGAAATCTTATTTCGCTTTGTAATTGTAATATCATATCATCAATATCATCCTCACGCATAAGAAGAGGAAATTCTCCATTCATATATACTCTAATTTCTCGTAATATATTTGTATAATGACCCGTATCAGGAATTCCTAAAAATTCTCTGGATATTCCTGTTATTTCTATTGTTATTTCTAATACATGACAATCGCGTGCGCCTCGATTGGCTTTTCTCACATAATTAATATCTGTAACCCGATAACGTAATCCAGGTAATAATAATAATTCAGTTTCCCTAAAAGAATTTAATGGAGTTAGATTAAATGAAAAACACTCTTTTACTCCTCTAATAGTATAAATTACAGATACAGTATCATCCAGTATCTTATCGATCGAGAATTCATGAGCTTGATTGACATCAGGAGAACAAGCTGAAAAAGATGTAAGGACACCTTCATATCCTGTAGTTATTTCTGGTTTTAATCTCCTTTCTCCTCCTTCAACCTCAAAAGTAATGTCATTTATTCTGATTGGGTTCATAGTTAATTCAGGTGAACGGATATCATTAAGATTATATATTGCCGGCTCTCCCCGGTAAATGTCCGCGAGATGTACTTCGGCAATACTACTACATCCAATCACACATACATGTAATTGTAAAAGGAATGGTTCTAGAAGACTGAGAATTTCCCTATTATTATTTCTATATGCGCTTGTTATTAATTTAAATAAACTGGGATGGCCAGCTTGCAAATCACACGTTAAATCTTGTTCACTCCATAAAAATGCTGTGAGAAATGTTAATTCATTCGGTACTTCATTTCCATTGAAATGAAAAGTTTTTGATATTGGAGGTCTCTCTAAGATATCTCCCTGCCGATCAATGAATCTTTCCCTAAACTGGTCTATAAACAATCGCAGCGCTTCGTGCCTTCCACTTACCGTTTCAATAGAATGTATTAAATCTTTAAAATCTGAAGGAGGGCCGACGTTGTAATAGGCGCGACCGCAGCCGCCTTCTGCCGCTGGTGTTATTTCGTGGGACTCCACCTCCGTCTGGGTGCCTATTTTCGGGCACCCAAGCCATTTGTTCTCACAATGCCAGGGGATGAAAGGGCAATCTCTCTCATGCTCCGCCACCGCATCTCTCGTGCCCGTAAACTGACACCCTATCTCCCGACCCTCACACAAAAAACCCCCGTGTGCTTGGCCAGCTGAACCCCCTACCAGTTTTTTTTTTGATTTAATATTTCCATTCACCCCTAGTTGGGAGGTGGGCTTCGCTCTGGAGCCCAATCTCACCGGTGTGTACATCCTGGCTTTCCCTACACTTTTTTTTGTTGATTTAATATTTCTTAGTTCATTAAGTGCATGGAAAAATTTTTTCACAGTTTCATCGTTTAAAAGAGTTTTTTCATCTTGTTTTTCTGCTTTACATGTATTTCCTATAATACGGAGAACATGTTCTTCATATGATATAGCAGCAGAAAATTCCAATTGTTCTTTTTCTTTAACTCTTTTTTTTACCATATTAATATATTAATATATATTAAATGTTTAAAATAAAATAAAACATGCTAAATGAATAAATATCCTCCTCCAGATGATAGTTGGATAAGAATTGGGGAAAACGCATATAAACTCCCTTGGGAAAATGACAGGTGGAGAGAAAGAAAAAAACTTATATGGGAAAAAATATTAAAATTGAATGTAAATGAAATCCGAAAATCTGAAGAATTTAATAATTTACATATTGATGGATTATTGATTATGAAAATTTTAGAAATAACATATTTTTTAATCTGTGAAAGATGAGTTCACAACGTGTGAATTAAGAGAAAGAGAATGATTATCTCCTTTTGTTGGTCTTCTTTTTCTTCTTTTTACGAGTTTTTTTACGGGTTTTTTTATTGGATTTCGGCCATTTAATCTGTTTAAACCGACTAGTAGATTGCGCCCTAGATCCTACACCACTAATCCTCTCAATTTGGATAGAATTTAAAAAATCTTTAAGATGTTTCTTATTTTTGGGCAATTGATTTATTTTCTTTTGTGCCAGATGAGCAGAACCAAATTCTAAGTCATTGAGTATATCTCTCTTTATTTTTCGTAATTTGATACGCTCCGCCATATTATAATATACAATATATTATAAGATATGTATGGTGGGACTTTAATAGGGAACGGAAGTTTCGGATGTGTTTTTAATCCATTAATACCGTGTAATAGCAAAAGTAATTTGAAAGGAAATAAGGTATCCAAAATTTTTTTTGGAAATGAGAGTAAAAATGATGCTGATGTAGAATATGAATTATCTAAAAACATAAATAAGATAGATCCTGAAAAAAAATGGTCATATACTTGGGAAAGAAAATGTAAATCACCGAAATACTCTCTTATTTTGAAAAAAGAGAAAGGCATTACGAAATGTCTCAAAGATGCTAATATAGACATTGAAAGATTTGATAGAACATCATACATGTTAACTGGAGATTATGCTGGAAAAGTTATTAATGATACACGAGAGTCATCCGAATTACAGAAATGTTATACGAATAGTACTGCCTTTCGGAAAATATTCTTAAAAATAATGAAATCAGTTAAACCGCTGTTTTTAGGATTAAAAGAACTTTATAAACATAAAATATCTCATCTGGATATCAATCGTAATAATATGACAATGGAATTGGAAGATAAATTATTTAGATATATTGATTTCGGATTATCATGTAAATTTACAGATACAGAGAAATATGAAAATAGAAGCAAGTCTGAATTTGGCTGGGAAAGAATTTATCCTCCCTATCCTTTGGAATATATTTATTTATTCGCACCAAAAGAACTATTAGAGGAAGAAGAATATGATATAAAGATGGGTATCTATAGGACAGGATTTGAAACATTTGTATCAATACATGAAGTCATTTTTGGTAGAAAAGATATCAAAAAATATCAAGAATCTATCATTAAACAAATGAAAAACAGCCAATCAGCCAACAAAAAACAAATTCTAAGTTCAATTGATACATATTCTTTGGGAATTTTTATAGCCCGAATGATATTAGAAAATAAACCCGATAATATCTCTAAATCAAAACTAAGAAATTTATTAAATGATCCTATAATAAAAGATTTTATTGATTTGTTTGGACTGATGTCTGAACCCGACTCGTCTAAAAGAATAAAACCAGAGGAAGCTTACGATAAATATCTTATTTTAGAAAAAGAACATATTTTTTAATCTGTGAAAGATGAGTTCACAAAGTGTGAATTAAGAAGAAGATAATGATTATCCTTCTATCTCATGACCTAAACACCTATATATTTTATGAGTTCTTTTTCTCTTACTTAATTCATAATCTAATTCACAATTGCTACAGAATGAAGTTAAATCACTTTTCCTTATATCCCATTTATCGGGTTGATGATAAGATTTCCATTGAAAATCATTGTTGTAAACCCAGAATACATGATTATATTTAGATGGATTTTTTGCCCACGATGCCTCACCTGGAGTACAACCGTGATAACATTTATTTCCCTCTTTTGATCGGATAGGTCCATCTCCATGGTTAGACCCTTGTTTGATATTTTCTTTTGCCGGATTTTTACTTACTAAAATATCAAGGTGTTTTTCCAGAATTTTTATCTTCGCCTCTAATTGTTCGTTCGTAATTTTTAATAATGTATTTTCTTTGATTAATTCTTCCATTCTCTAAGCAATCTTATCTTAGATTTATCAAATTTACTTTTTCTCAAAGATAAACCAATTATTGAATCCACTCAGTTCTCTTAAGAGAGTATTTTTCTCTTTGAGCAATTGAAATGCTTCGGGGAAGTGTTGCTTCAATGATAGATCCTTTGAATATAATTTATCTAATTGATTTATCATTGATTCAAATCCACCGAAACCATCCGTATAACATAAATCACTGTTACCAAAGAGACCTTTGTAATCCTTCTTAAAGTCTGGTTTTGCTAAAACTAAATCATATTCTTTCATGATATCTATGAATAATTCAAAGTTCACTAAATATTCAGTGAATACCTTGCCAATACTATTCATATAAACATCTATCTCTTGACCGAATAATTTTTCTCTATCATCTTTTGCATATGTGAAATCATCTATTTCATATTTCTTTGTAATGGAATAAACCTTATTCCCAAATTCATCTATCATCTCTAAATGACCATTTTTCAAATCATTTAATCTTTGAAAGACTTTCATACCATCATAACATGTCCCTATGAAATGACCTCCTGTCTTAAGGTTCTCAGAAATATTCTGAATATATGTTCTCAAAGTAAGTTCATCGCTAAAATAATAATGAATGGAGAACTGCGATGAAATTAAATCAAATCCTTTCTTACATAGACCCTTAAATTTAGGAACCAATGTTCTCATCTCTTTAGGTAACGCCTTCTGTCTATCATACAAGATATCTATCATCAATTTGTTTCTATTAACATGATCGCCGACACATCCTTCGCCGCCTGATATAGATTTACTTGTATCATATTGCAAGAATAATGCTTTCGGTTTATTTCCACCCTTAAGATAGAAGTTTTTGGCGGCTTTATTTACATCAGGAGAGATATCTACCGCCATGAGGAATGATATCGGATTTGTAGATCTCATATACTTACCTATATCTCCACCTCTACCGATTGATGTATCCATGATTGAGATAGGCTTGGAACCTAGTGATGTCATGGAGTTGATTAATCTATCTTTCAGATAGTTATGAAATTGTCGCAATGCAATATCAGCATCGGAATCGGGATTCTCAACATAGTAAGCATAAGGTTTCTCATCTGATATCTCTTCGGTTTTTTGTATCTTTGATAGATCAAACTTACCCTTTATCATTTCTTCGGTGACCGGATACTGAATTGTTAGCCATACATTGTCAGCAGTTGAGCTATCATTGGGTCTTTTCTTATCATCTCTGACTCTTAACGGTATCCATTGAAATCCAAACGGATTTGTAGGTTCATATCTCATTTCATAGATTTGACCATCTTGGACTTCAGTCTTATCTTTGAGACATAATAATTTATCTTTTGTCGTCTGAATGTTACAGATATGAATAGAATCTTTTTCTGAAGGAGGATTAAATAAGATTTCACTCTGTTTGCGATTATCATGACCCATGACTTTCCATGTAAAATCGGTCGTTATATCTTTCTTAATATCGTAGCCAACATATAATTCAACCTGTCTGCATTTAATTGTTTTTCCTTTCTTTGTAAATGAAGAAATCTTATTCACATTACGACCTTTTATTTCTTCTTTCACGAATTTTACTCGGAAATCAATTGTATTTTCTTCGGGTGGTTTCCATTTATAATTCTGATACCATGTCCCACTAATATTATCCTTAATAATCTCCTCATTATTTGATCCGACAGAATAATACATCGGCATATAAATCAATCCATCAATAGAGTATTCATAATTGTCTTTCTTATCAAGATCCAAAATCTTCTTACTCACTTTACCCATGCCATTTAAATTCGTATATTTTGTCGGGTCTTTCTTATCCGTCTTTAGGACCTTAGGACCTTCATAATATTGTTTGTATCCAATTCTTATTGTATCTTTCTGTGAAACGGTCTTATCCTCATTAGACCATAAGTAAGAATAAATACCATCTCTTAACGATAAGAGTGATGCTGGTTTTATCTCAATATGCGTTTTAAAATCATGAAGAATACTTGATCTGCATAGATCACCCTTCTTCTTCGGCGACCAAGGCAACGTATGAGGATGATTTGGATAATCACCCGAATCCATATAGTAAATATCAAATATCATGAACAGATTGATAGGATTGCCCTTTCTATCAAGCGTAATATATTCACCATCCAGAATACATGATCCTTTCCCTTTGAACGTTAAGCCAGTCGGTATAATTTCGGTTTTCTGAGTAATCAAATAACCATCCGAACTCTTGTCAATAAATAACTCACATCGGATACCGTCTGCCTTCTCCGTTACCACGTATCCATTCAAGATAGAATGAGGATTATCAGGGTCTATCATAGATAGGCCCATCGATACAGGTTGTGGTCCTATGAAATTAACTCTCTCGGAGTTTTGTTCTGTTAATGTCTTGTATTCCTCTAAAATATCATTTCTTTTACGACCCGAAACAAGTAAGTTTCTCTCACTGAGAATCTTAAGCAAATACGCAATGATTCCATTGAATTTCAAATTGACTAAATCAATTAACCGATTATCCTTACTCAGTTTGCTATCACCTTTCGGACCCCATGCCGGTTTGCCTTTTGGACCCCATCCAGGAGTCCCAGCTTTCATTGAACTATCTATCGTTCTCTCTAACCCTTGAATGAGTGAAAACGGAACATAGAAAGTATTATCAAAGTCTTCAGGGAAATCTTCCCTCTTTTTATCATCTTCAGAAAAGAAGGGATATACAGCATATTTTACATAGGTTTCATTTTCAGGAGCACCATCATAATCCGCAGTGAAATTCTCCTTCACACCATCAAATAATATCTCCTTCTTGTTCTCCATAATACCCCAGAATAGCCATTGCTTATCAGGATGCCAATAATTCATGTAAATTAAATCAATATGTTCTCCTTTCAGAGAAGCGGCCTTAGACCACGGTGTAACCATTAACGAAACAGTTTCTGTTACGACAGGTTCCGGAACATCTAGTTCATCTATCCCCTCATACTCTGATATAAAATCATATCCGGAGTTGTCTTCATCAACATAATAGTTATCTCCATCAGGTGAAAAAGTATCACTGTTTTTCTGAGTAACAAGAGCCACCTGCGCTTTGTAATCTTCCTCAGACATGCCTTCTTCGGACCATTCAGCATATGCTTTCTTAGAGAAATCTACGATAGGATATGTATCATTTTTCATTTGATACCCAATATACTCAACTTCTAATTCATAAATTTCTCTGCCAGTTAGGATACGAGAATCAACTAAGTTCTTAGCAAGATTATAAGTTCTGCGTTTAGGATTGTAAGAATTACTTTTGACTGCGGTTAAATCAATTCTGAATAGATTATCATTCGTTACAAATGAAAATCGTTTCTTATACCGATAATATTTCAATCCATCTTTGAGATTATCCTTGAATTTAATCACTTCAGGATCATCATCTTTCAGATCAACTTCTTTCTTAAGATTGATTCTGAAATTATAATCAGTGTTTACAATCTGTTTAAATGTTAGGGATGGATTTTTATCATCTTTGTTGGACTCTTTTTTCATGAATTTAGTTGCCGGAATATCAACAATGGAGTTTGTCTTACAATATTGCTTAATATTCTGAACACCTGGTATCGTGCATCTTATATTTGTTAAACCACTCTTCTCTAATTTAACATACTGATAGCGAATATCAAGATTATTAGATTCGCCAATGAATTTATAATTTTGTCTCAAATCATTCAAAACCTTTAGGAATTCTGGTTTTGATAATGTATTTCTTGGATGTGATCCATAAATCCACTCTAACTCAAGTTCAGTTGATGTAAGGGATTTCTTCATGTATTGTTGAATCGTCTCAGAAGGACCACCTTTTTTATTCGTGGTTAGTATATTCATTATATATTAAATAGAAGTTATTATTTAAATAACTCATAAATAAATCAAATTTACTAATTTATTAAAGAAATTCGTAAACAAATAAACGAAAAAAAAATATATTCTATAGTATAATAATATGACTCGATCAAGAACTAGGCAACGGAGAACTAGGCAACGGAGAACTAAGCCGCGGAGAACTAAGCAACGGACTAAGCAGTGGACTAAGCAACGGACTAAGCCGCTGAGAAATAATCAAAGAGTTAAGCAGCGTAAGACGAGACGGAGAACTAGAGGGGGGAGCGGGGGGCAACCCGAACGCCCCAAGACAAGGAGCCAGGCGGTCCAGCGGCGCGCGTCGGCCGCGGCGTTTCATCTTGCCCAAGCTGTAGAGCTTGAGGCGAAGAGGAAGGAAAGGGCCAAGGCGGCGGCATCGTCGGCGTACAGCGATGTTGACCGCGTCCCATACCAGCCAACACGATGTGAGCAGGGCTGCCAGACCAACCATAAATTCCAAAGGAAAGGGTGCTGCGGACAGCGGCGGCACGTCATCTATTATGACGAACGCGGAAACCACAATCCACACGGCTGGCTGACTGACTTTGACACCAAGGCGGATTACGATGCTCACCAAGAGACGAGGTTGGCACGCGAGGCTGCGATGCACCGGCGAAGATCGGACTCGCCAGATCTCTCGCCACTGCAGCAGCCCGACCTGACGAGGATGGGACCGGCGCCGGAGCAGCGTTCTCCCCCGGGGTCACCCTTGAGATCCACGACACCACAAAAACACCCCCCGCGCGCATCGCACCCTGGGACCGCTGGCACTCGGTCACCCCCCCGGCGCGCCAGGACACCACCCCTCCCCCGGCGCGGGACACCACCCCCCCGGCGCTGATCCAGTCATATCTCCCGAGTGCCACGGACACAGGGTGGCTCAGCGACACACCAATAATCGTATAGATGCTAAATATCTTATTCATTCACCTATATAGATTAATTTACTAAAGAAATTCGTAAACTAATTTACTAAAGAAATTCATGAAGAAGACAATATAATACACAAATAGAGGAGGATTTATTCGTTCAACTTATACTGATTAATCTCGTCATATAATTGACTTTTTACTTTATTCTTACCCAGAGCACCATCCTTTAACGATAGATTACATTCTAAAGCTATCTTCTTCAAATCATCCACCTTACACTTTGAAATCGGATCTAAAAACATCTTATAAACAGATTTCATATCTTTCTTAATATCATTTTGCAACTGAATCTTATCAAACAAGTCATTCAGATTACCTTTTTGGAAATTATTTTCATCTATCATCTTAATCCTATTTCCATGAATACTTAAATAAACCTTAGGAAAATTCTTCGCGGTCGTTTCATAAGCGATATTTTGATGAGTTATTACAAAATGTTTCTTATAGTATTCATTGAGATAATAGATTGATGAAATATAGTTACCTTTCTTCTCCCATAACTGAAGAGAATGCTGAATGATAGATAATTTCATGATCTTTTCATTGAAGCAATAATTATGATAGCAAGTATCTGACTTCTCTTCTATTTCAGAACATATCTCTGTAATCTTTTGTTTCAGATATAACTTCTTTTCATTTTCAGATAAAGTCTGATACATTGGATCATATTCAGATATGATACACGATACAAAATTATGATAAGAATTGTTTGGTCGCTGGACAGGATGAGGCTGATGCTGCTGCTGCTGAGCCGGTTGAGTCGGTTGACTCTCCGTTAAATTATTTGTCCCTTGAATATAGGATGATTCATTAATTTTTTCGGTAAATGAACAATCCTGATTTAAATCTTTTAGTAAATCAAAAATCATATTTAATTATTACTAGCAATGTATGTTTAAATCAAATTTATTCAAAACTATAACTCAGGATTAAAGTTTCTAAATCATTGAGATCTAGATTTTCATAGTGAATTATTGCCTTCGTTACTTTTTGTTTGCGATATATCCTAGAAGGTTTATTTATTGCGATTTCAGGTAATTCAATCGTATGTTTTTTAAGAGATGAGACATAATCATGTACTTCTTTGACATCATCTTCGGTCAAACAGGATATATTAAAAAAAATCCCATTCTTATTTTCAGAATAGAGAATACCCTTCTCTTTAATGAAGGAAAAAATTAAATCCGATTGGATTGTGCTATCAATATCATTTATTTTTTGATATAATTCTTTCTTGAGAGATTCTATATCCATTATTAATTCTGTATAAAGTAATTATACGATTTTACCGACAACCTGTATTTGCTTCGCGCGATATTTAGTGCGTTTCTCCATGACCTCAACACTGATTTTTTGTTTTTCACTATAATCTGAAATTTCACCGCCAACATACATCTGTGGAACTATGACTAAAACTGGACTATCTTTTACATTGTTCTGCGTATCATCACTTGTTATCATGAAAGAGATGATACCCATCTTTGTAATGCTATCAATAATACAATCGCATGTATCTCCTGCACATGGAGAAATAATTTTCATCTTATATGTTAAATCATAACTGATATTACTTTCTCCATTATGAGTAATAATAGAACCAACCGATCTCTTTATCAAAGATACAGAATCTTTACTTACATATCCATATTTCCCGCAAACTTCTTCAATTCTTTCTTTTAATTTATACTTAATCAATCCATCAATATTCGTTGTCTTGAATACCTCTCTAGATGGAATATGAATTGTTGTTGTTTTTAATTCCTCTTTTTCATAAGTATTCATTTGATATATATTACTAAATATCTTTAATTAATATCAAATTTTTTAAATATTATATATATATATGTCTAGAAGTATTGTTCGGCGAGCCACTCTTTATCAACCTGATCTTGAAGAATTATCTGATAGTATCGTTTTAGATAGTAAGGAGAAAAAGAAAAAGAGGCGTACCAAACACAAGAGAAATAAATATACTAAGAAGAGAAAACATGCTGTTACTACTAGACGTAAGACTAGGCGTAAGACTAGGCGTAAGACTAGACGTAAGACTAGGCGTAATAAGAAGATGATGATGGGGGGAGAGCCACCACACATGGTTTACGATACCAACGGGAAACAAATTCTCAATGATGGTGTATTGAAAAAATGGACAGGATTACGGTATAGAGATACACCTTTTACTGTTGATAATGAAAATGGTACCATTACAACAGAGGGGGGGTCCTCGCCCTTGGGCGAGCGCCGTCATACATTAGTTGATCTAAATGAATACGAAGATCCGAAATCTCAAGGTGATAAGGCATATGGACATTTTGGATTTGAATTAGACTCAACTGCAAAGAAAGCAGACGGGGAAACGCCCCTTCATAAACTGCAATTTGGAGCTGTTCAGGATGGTGAGAGGGACCTGTGGATTGAAGCCTTTCGCCTTTTGCAAAATATAGCCCGAACCAAGGCGGGAACGGTAGCAGCAGCAGAACCAGAACCAGAACCAGCAGCAGCATCAGAACCAGGACCAGAACCAGCAGCGGACCCGCAAACAACACACCCCCCAGGACAATGGCGAGGAGCATCTCTACCACCTCAATTATCTGATAAAGACAAAGAAAAATTAGAAGAAAGAAGACAAGAAATATTTGATGAAGGAGAACCAAGTGATTATGATGGAAAAGTGAAATATTATTCTGAATTATTTGATATATATACACAACTGGGGGACCAAGAAGCGGCATTAGGTATAATTGAATTGGTATTTCAACAAATGGCATTTGAGGTTGGTGGAAAGGATGGAAAAAAAATAAGGAAAGAGGAAAAAGAGCTACCTAAATTACATGAAATAATCAAAGCAACATACTCTAAAAGTGGACGTGATTTCGCTGAGGTCCACGCACAAAAATATATAAGAAAAAGTAAAGATTTGAATGAAAAACAAGAGTTATATCATCGTCTAATAGCAATGAAAGATTTCTTTAAAAACAAAAAAAAAAATCCGACCCTTGAAGTTATTCAACTATCGGGAACATTTAGAAGTTTACTTTCAGATAATAGCACAAAAGACGTAACTAATATGTCAAAAGTATTTTCTGAACAGATGAAAGTAGCAGATGCGACGGCTCAACATGTGGCTGATGTAACTGATAGAATAGCGGGTACTGGTGCTAATTATGAAGGAGTTGAAGACCTTTTATCTCAAGTTGCAGATGAGTTGGATTTAGAAAAGAAGCAAAAGGAATAAACTAAAATAAATAATATTTAATAATATTTCATGATCATTAAATTCTCCCGAATCTAATAATATTTCATGTATATCAAATCACTTTGAATCAATGAATGATTCATTCGTAAACATAATTCAATGAAAAAGACATATTCTTTCTTAGCACCGGTATGATAAGAAATAAATTCTTCTTTATCTCTTTCACTTAATCTAGCTAAATCAGATGAGAATTCCTCCTTAATAAATTTCAAAGTTGTTTCGCCGATCCATGAACCCAAACCCCCCGAATCCTGAATCACAACACCCGGTCCCGGGGGATATGCATAATCTTTTCGTAATTTATCGCCTTTCTTAATTACTTTCAATACAATCCCATTCTTATTATATTTATGTCTATCGGCATACGTCGTAAATCCCCATGAATCACTAAAGGATAACGACTTATGATTCTTATTCTTTTTAATCATCTGAACAAGATCAATTTCATCAACTTTATTAAATATCTCTATTTCCCTATTTTCATAATGATAAAAAAACGGCTTCTTATTCGTATTGTGAAATAAAAAGAAACCAACTAAATTATCCTTATCATTGCTATCATATCTGTCCTTATATTCATATGGAGCAGAACGGAGTTGTTGATCACTTCCATACGCAGAGCCATCAAAGTAAATGAATAATTTCTGATAACATTCCGTGAATAAATTAAGGATAGGATCATCTGAATCACCCTCCTTAAGATATACTAAGACGCTATATCCTATAACTAATTTATCTTGAAAGGATAATCTGTCTATGATATATGAATATTTAATGAAATTATCTGTATCTAAATTGAGATATCCTAGAACCTTCTTCTCAAATCCCTCAAATTGATAATCCAATACTTTCTTCTTTATCTTATGAATCATCTCTTCATTAAAATTCTGTTTATCAGTTGTAATATCGGTCTCCCTTTTCTTTTTAGGTTCAATTATATAATCTACTCTCCGATTATCTCCTTTATTTAATCTGTAATAGGGGGATAATAATTTATCATTATTGAAATATGGTTGGAAATTATATAGAGCGTCGCTTATTGTTAAATATCCTTTATCCCCGAAACAGTTATGAAGAGTATATTTCTCTATTTCCATTTCTTTTAACGAATGAAATAAAATATCCTCATATACTTCTTTGTATTCTGATAAGCCATCTATGATTTCGTCTAATGAATAGGATACAGATTTCAAAAACAGATTATGAATTCTTTTCTTATAAACATCAATCAATCCCTGAGAATATTGCATCTGAAAGGTATCATCATTCTGCTTATACGATTTCGGTTTATCGTGTTTCATGTAATCACAATCCTTAGTAAATGAACAAACACGACTATATTCTTGATCACCGCCTTTATACATAATTGTTTTCGTTTGTCCATTACTATATCTGTAAGCGGGTTCTACTTTAAATTTACCGATATCTTTATCCGATAAATAATTGGCATCTCTGAAGAAATATTTATCAAGAGCAACTTCTTTTAGTAAAATTTCAACTTGACCAATTTGTTTTGCCTTAAATTCTGAATACCGATATAAATACATATCTACACTCTCTTTATCTGTCTTTGGAATGAGAGATGTGTGTAAATAAACAGTAACATTTCGTTCCTTAGCTAACAACTCCTTGTGAGAGCAATTACGAATCCCACGACCGATTACTTGTTCTATTTTGTTTATATTATGCCAAGGTTCTAGAACATGAATACTCCGGATATTTTTAAAATCCAATCCCTCGGCGGCTACACTAGAACCGATTACAACCTTAATCCTAGAACCATCCGAATTATCTTCTGCTAAAACCTTCAGTTCTTCTTCTAACCGAGTCGTTAAATTAGAACCAGCGATAACCATATATTTAGCTTGTTTGAATTCGGTTTTATCCTCATATTCAGATATCATTTTACCTTCATATGAAATAGGTTCTATCTTTTCAGATGTTTTTAAGATCTTTTTCTTATCATATTTACCATAACCATTCTGCTCTAATGCTAGGACTAATGGCACAACACCTGAGCCAATCCAATTACTATAAATAAAGACAATTCCTTCTGTATTCTCAATAATATTTAGAATACTATGGATTTTTGACGAATACTGCTCTATCAAATCCTTTCTAAAGAATTCACCATATTTTTCTTTTACGGAAGACTGATAAGAATATTCTGTGAAAGATGTTTTATTTGTTTTCTTCATGCAATTAAGTAATCCTTCTTCGCCATAACAATCCTTAGCCTCTTTCGATTCATTCGGATAAACAATATTAGATAACTGAAGCAATAAACTTTCATCTTCAATTCTTAATTTCTGATTTCCCTCATATTTAGAAACTTCGTCCGTATAGATTTCATATTGCTTTCCCTTTTCTACGAATGAAGAAGAATATAATTCTAAAAATGATAATCTTTTATCCTCTGATATATCATTTCCGAATACATCTTTCGGTAAACCAGGTTTCTTAATCAATTTATCCTTATCATGATTTGGATACAATCTTATCGGAAAAGATACTGGATTTTCACCTCTCAGATAAGAAATATATCCCTTACATTTATCTTTTAATAAATCTATATTTTTGATATTTCCCTCACTATCAAAGATATCTTTATCCGATAGAGTTCGTTTCTTATCATTGAGTAATAACATGTTAATGATCCACACTATTTCAGATGACATGTTATACATCGGATTCGCTGTCAATAAGACCAATCTCAAATTATCCGAATATTTAATGACCATCTCAATATAACGAATTGTATCTCTTGATTTTGCCTCAGATTCATCACTCCTTATATTATGAACCTCATCCACGATCAAAACTCTATTTGAATAAGTTTTTTTAATGACTGCGATTTCTCCGATAAATTTCTCCTTGGGATCCGAAATATGTTTTGTTTCTGAATCCAATAATTTCCGAACCGAATTCGCGAATGCCCCATAGCCATGTAATTCATAGTATTTCTTGATTTTCTTTTTTGCTTGCCTATCATTCATTGTTTTTTTATTCTCTTCATCTACTAGATATTCATCTCCAGTGCATTGATTCTCTCCCTTTTTAGGATCAAAAATAGTCTTCCGCCATCCTATCCTAATATTCTGAGAAGCCAATATGATAATCCGATTTTCTTCTTCGCCATAAACATCTCTGAAGTTTTCAGCGATTGATATACCAGAACAAGTTTTACCGACACCGACACCATGAAAGATTAAAATACCTCTGTATTGAGTATTCGGTGAAAACAAATTCTTTAATAGCAACTGATGAGGAGCTAATTCAAAAAATTTACTATTACATTTATCATCAATTGTACCGACTTCAGATGAGATAACATGTCTTCTAAGTTCTTCTTTAGCGAATAACTTATCTGGGATATCCATTTCAATAGAATCGGGATAATATTCAAAATCTTCTTTATAATCAGTAATATCTTTATTTAATTGCGATAACGGATCATTTATTTCGCTCGTTGTCAATTCATCGATACATCTTTGAATAGATTCCAACAAACAACATTTCATGAAACATGTTTTTATAGGGAGACGATTTCCATTTTTAAAGAATATATTTTTATCATCTGTGTCGCAAGATGTTCTAACCTCAGAGATTATATCATATTCTTTATAATATTCATCAAAAGTTTGGTCCTTCTCAAGATAGTAATCATAACATTCTTGTATCCTGGATTCAGTCTTTAATTCTGATATATTCAAATAATAATCAATCATATATATTACTAGATAGATAAATTAATCAACTAAAATATAATCGCTACCTAAACTTTCTATCAATGTAAACACATCATGAATAATCTTTCTACGAGAATGATGATAATCACGTATGATATCCAATGCTTCCTGTCGTGTAAACCATTTGATACCTTTTAATTCCGTAACTTGATCCTTATTCTGTGGATCAATATAGACATTTTTTTCGTAATTCGTAAGATATCCTAAATAATAAATATACTTATATCTCACATTGTTTTCACCAACAAACTCTTCAGATAATGGATTTACATTATGTATTAATTGATAATCATGATCCATATAATTAGTTTCTTCCTGAAATTCACGTTCGGCACATTCTAGATTTGTTTCCCGTTTGTTCCGTCTTCCTTTAGGAAATTCCCATTCTGTCATAGGATACTTTGTTTTAGTTCTCTGAATAAAATACTCAAGATTGATAAAAATATCCTTTTTCTTGTAATGATATCCTTCTTTCAGTTTATTATGTTTGTCATATCCTCTACAGTAATCGCTAGATTCCATGAGATTAGATTTGTCAGCAGAATCCTTTATCATCCATAAATCAGACCATAATGTTTCATATGGTTTTTCCAATAAGTTCTTTTTTTCTTCTTCGTTGCACTTATCAATTAGTATCTGGATATAATCTAAATTATAGACATCATATTTTCCTCTCAAGAATTCAATATAGCATAATGAATCTTTTCTCTGTATCATTAAAACTTGTGGTTCATCTGTATCTTGTCGGAATAATAAATTTCCACAACTTAATACAGGATACCGACAATCCTTATACATGTGACCTTTTTTACCACAATTATTACAGTAAACGGATTTAATATCCATGAGTTCTTAATTCAAAATACAGGTTATCTTTTTAAATTAAAAATATTTAAGATATTATATGAAAAATTCTGTGAAACCCGCAATATGGGGACCTCATGGCTGGAAGTTCCTTCATTATGTTTCTCTAGGATATCCTGATAATCCTACAGATGAAGACAAAATAAATTATAAAAATTTCTATTACTCATTGCAACATGTTTTGCCGTGTGATAAATGTGCCCTGAATTACAAACATAATCTATTGGACTCGCCAATAGATAATCATTTAAATAATCGCGATACATTAGTGAGATGGGTTATTGATGTTCATAATAAAGTCAATAAAGAATTAAATAAAAAAGAATTATCATATGAAGATGGGATTTCATTGTATCTCACTGAAGAAACAATGATCTTAGATTACTGTTTCAAGGTTGTCGTCCTCATAATCATTTTAGCTTTCTTGTATCTGATTCTCAAGAAATAAATTATTTCTTATCAAACCACACTGAGGCACTCGTATCTTCAAATAAAGGATTTGAACCCTGAACTACTCTTCCATCTTTTGTTTTGATTCTTATAATATCTAAGAAATCTTTAATCTTATGTTTCCTTAATACTCTTTGTAACATAAAGTGTCCCGTTGTTTGAAAGACAAATCGGCCTTTCCATGTCTTGTATATTTTATTTTTCTTTTTCTCATCATAACTCTCTTCGCAGTGTTTCAGAATCGCTCGGTATAATGGATTATTCTTTTGCGTCCCTAGGATCGCGTTATAGGGTAAATGTGAATCACTCCATCTGACAAAGAAATAATCCTTTTGAAATAGATGCTTGATTGATTTTCCGAGCATACAGATATCTAAATCAACGTATATCCCACCAAACCGATATAAGATTAAGTATCTCGCGAAATCAATCCGCATGATATCTTGTTCAAATTCATAATAAATCCTCTTGAATTGGCGATTTTCAGGTTTCTCTAGTAACTTCTCAACCATCTTTCTCGTCCATAATTTATAAGTGATTCCTTGAGACCGACATTTCTTCTTATTATTCTGATAGCAATTATAAAATCTCGGGATTTCTTTCAATTCACCTTTCCCAATATTATAAAAAATCTGATGAAGCGTCATGGATGACTTAGATGGTGATCTTTTATTTGACCTTTTCTTACTCCGGACATTTCTCTTAGGCGGCATTATAATAATGAATAATATAAAAATTTTATTTATGATCTTCCACAAGAATCATATAAGGGATAGGCTGAATTCTGATCACATTTTCTCGTCCACATCCCTTTTAGCGACTCATCCAGTTTATATAAAATGGGTCCGTCACGACACCCTCCTAGATGCCACCATGCCTCTTTGCCTGCTTCTTTTGTTGTACAAACACACCATCCTGTACCCGCCTTGATCTTCTTTCCATCACTCATGTGAATGAGGATGTGGTTGTGTATTTTAGAACCTCTCGGTCGGTTTTGAGGGGCACCCACCTCATCACCAAGAGTAACTCTAACAACAGACGCATCCATTATATCACTTTGGCTAGTTTGCTTGTTTGCTAGTTTGCTAGTTTATTGGAAACGCATGAAATCAAATTTAAGAACACAAGAAAATCTCTTCGTTCTATTTACTTCAAATTTTTTTCTTTCGTAAGATTATAAAGTATGCCCCGACCAAAAACTCTTATTGTTGAAAAATTATATTCTGACGATGAAATAAAAGGCAAAGAAGGTCACTGGTTTGAAGAATCTGATATTAAATATCCTATTGTTAATACTAATACTGATGTTTATAGGGTAGATGAAGATGGTAATAAACATCTCTTGTTAAAATTCAGGAAGAATTGTATCCCTGATAAATTAATTCAGGTAGGATGGGATTCATATAAAGATCTCGCGAAAGCGTCTAGAGGTAGAGGAGCATCAGCGGGTCCGATTGATACAACCGGACAATACTGGGGAAAACGTAAGTTAGTTGATACTAAGAAATGGTCAACGGGGTATCTCAATCCAAAAGGATTAGAATTACATGATTTATATTCTCCAATGGATATCACTGAATTAATTCAAATGTGTTCTGATCTAGATTTAAAATACAAAGATGATGAGACTAAAGAAAGTTTAATCATGTTAGTCATTAAGGAACAAGGAGGTATCTCTAAAATGAAAGTTAATAATCAGGTTGCTTCAAATCCAATCGGTTTCTATGAAGCAGGTAAGAACTTCGCTGATTTACCCTGTCGTTTAACTCATTTTACTAGAACTAACTTTGAAAAATATAACGAAGGACTGGCATTTATTCAGCATGTTGATAAATTATTTCAACGATTAATACCCGAAGCTCATACTAAGCAGTTACAAAGAGCAGATACTAAACCTCATTTAAAAATACCGAAGACATCTTTCTCTACCGTAACGATCAATCGTAACTTCAGAACAGCGATGCATCGGGATGCAGGTGATTTCAGAGATGGATTCGGTAATCTGACGGTTATTGAACGAGGTAAATATCATGGTGGATATACGATATTTCCACAGTATGGTGTCGCGATTGATTTAAGAAATAATGATTTTGTTGCGATGGATGTCCATCAGTGGCACTGCAATACTCCGATGTATGAAACCGAAGAAGATAAGATTTCTAATGAATCATTAGAATCCGCGTTCAAAGATAATCCTGAAGTAGGAACTGTCGGAATCTATGAAAAATATACGAGAATCTCTTTTGTCTGTTACTTAAGAGAAAAGATAGCAAAATGTCCCGGTAGTGACCAAATAGATCCACAATTCCTAACTAAATCAGGACACGGGAAAATCATAGTGTAAAAAATCGTAGTGTAAAAACTTTAAGATAATATGATTATCCAATCATCTTGATGATGAGTTTCCATGGTCATCCATAGTTTTTTGATAGCACTATCATCCCCTACAGGTCTATATACTTTTTTAAATTCTTCATATGTAATATCTTTTAATTTAGCGTTTAAAATATCATTTCTAATGATATCTTCTGCTAATAATTTATCTTTTTGTAATCTTTTCATATCATCTAGATAGATTTCCTCGCACTGAATTATAAAATTATCCATATAATGATTTATTAGAAATAATTCTAATAATACCTATGAATTGACCATTTTTCTTTATCATCAAAATTAAAGATTTGATGAGTTCCTTCATTATCATTGATTGAGTTCATTTTTAAGGGATGTAGTGCCTGCCATCTATAGCGAGTGGATGGACCCTTTAGATGACGACATTCATGTAAAACACCTTTTAAGACTATAAAATCGCATTGTTTTCCATCGTGACCATGATTTTCTGTTACGGCCTTAGGATGCCATCTTATCAAAAATAAATTTGATAAAGGTATCGTATATTTTGTGTATGCTTGTCCAACTTTAACTGATTTTAAGAAATTCATAATCAATTTATAAATAAGATATAGATTAATATGGATCAAATTTTAAATCCTTTTGATAAAGTTGATCCACTTTCACCTTATCATAGGTTTCAAGTGTTCATTTCAAAAATAAAAAATAAACAATTACTCCTTGAAATCAGTCAATTACTAGAAAAAAGATTAAATGAACTCAATTAAATTATATATGATAATATATAATGAGTGGTTCTGGATCAAAATACGAAGATGCGCGTGAATCTATAGATGGGTCTGAATTTGAAGATGCGAGAACAAATTTCTCAAAAGATGTATCTTATCCATCAGAATGGGGACCAAAGATTAAAAAACTTCAGATAAGTTTTCCGAATGAAAGTGAGACTGACATAGTGAATGCCCTCACAACCAATAAAGGAAATATTACGACAACGACAAGTTTCTTGAAACGTCGTGCCCGATTAATGATAGCCAATGAACGCCTCGCCGCGCCCGCGCAACCTCTTATCCCGAGGTCCGAAACTAGAAAACCTAAACCATCGAATGAGTATGAAGATCTTACTACTTTTGCGGGTAAAATCAGTGATTCAAAATTGAAGGAAGTGAAAGATGTGGAAGACCAAGATAAAAAAGACCGTGATGATTATATCGCCGATAAACTGGAGCAGGGATACAGCATGGACCGAATACAAGAAAAATTAGGTGAAAGAAAACCAGGTCGTGCGCGTAAAATGGGACTCGCCGCCTCGCGATGGATAACCGGTTCCAAGTCTCCTTTTGCTGCAAGGACAATCGCCCGAGGAGCACTGAAAAAGAAGAAGCACAAGCACACTAAGAAAAATAAACCGAGAAAGAAACCGAGAACAACAAAACCGAGACCAAGAAAGACAAAGAAACCTAAATTCAGAAGTAGAGCTAGAAGAGATAAGTTCATTTAAAGTTATAATTATCATTTTACATATAAATGACTTCTTGTATTACAATTCTTCATGGTGAGAAAGAATTTATCTCTCTAATCAAGCATAATTTTCAGAATTTTAATGATCAAGAATCATTAGAATTAGTTATTGTTGATGATGGTAAAGAAAACTTAATGAAAGAATTCATGGATATCGATAGATGTATTTATCTTCATTTGAATGAAGATGAAATCAAAGAATTTATGAAACAAATTGAAGAAGAATACAAACAACCGAATAAATCACTACTCTACTATGAAAAGAAAAGAAATAAGTTGCCAAATGGATTCTTGCGTGATTATGGTTGCGGCATGTCAAGTCATGAAAATATCTTTCACATGAATGCAGATTGTATTTATGGGAAAAAGAGTATTGAGAGAAAAACTTCTTTTATGAAAAGAGTTGGTGCCGAATGTGTTTACTGTGACACGACTCTTTGTTATGATATCTATGGCAAACAACTCTATAAAACCGAATCTAAATCCAAGATTTATGAATCAACACTATTTCATACACGAGAATTTTGGAAGAGGAGAGGATTTCTGTGGCATGATACAATGAATGAAGGCAAAGCATTTCACTACAATAATGGACAGGATCGTAAATTAGATAATTATTACGACACCATACAACTCCTGAGTATTCATAACATGAATCATTATCAACCTGTTCAGGTTTCCCTAGAAGGATTAAAAATCAATATCCCTGAAATGATTTCTGAGATTCAAATTGTTGAACATCCTTTCAAGAATATCATCAACGAATTATTCCCTGATAAAATATCAATCTTAGGATTAGAGAGTGAATTTTTAGTGAATGCCCAAAAAGATGAAAGATGGTCAACTCATAATATTACAGAGAAGTGGAAGCAGACGAAGTTATCAAAGATGGTTTCAGATATTGATAAATCATTCAACGTATTTTTATATTCTTCTGGGAGACCAGCGTGGTCTCTATTTAAGAATATCCCCTTTGATATTATCATTCTGGAAACCGAAAAGAATTATGAACAAATGAGTAGTATCATTTTAGAAAATAAGATTCATGAATATATTCATGTGAGGGGATTATTTATTCGGAGGGAATTCCTTGAGAATTAGTATTTAAAAAATAATTAATATCTATACTTAATTAGTATGAACACAATGAACATGATTGCTTACGATAATCTGAATATTCTGAATGAAGATAAATTCATGACACATTATTTAATCGCCGATGGGAATAAATTATCTCTCATTGAGAAGGATGATTATGATTCATTAAAGAAATTAGGATCATTAGAATATCCGATTCATTTTACATATCATCATTTGATGAATATGATTACAGATGATTCCAGTTTATCATATTGTCATCGTAAATATTTAATAGAGAAAATTATTGCGTCCCTTGATAATCTGACAGATTACATTTCAGATTACGATGAAGAAAATTACTTTCTCATTTCCATGATTAATGATATAGATGAAAGATGTGACCTCATTAGAGAAAAGACTCTTTACAAGCGTTGTGAATATATGTTGTTCTTATTTGATGAAATTGTAGAGGGCTTCAAAACTGCCGAAAAATACTTATATTTCCGACCTTATCCTTATCATGAATTATCATCAGATGATGAATCCGATAATGAATCCGGTAATGAATCAGATAATGAATCATCCGATAATGAAGCCGATAATGAAGCCGATAATGAATCATCCGATAATGAATCCGATACTGCTAAGTTGGATAAACTAGATTAGACGTAAGGGATATAACGCGGAGCATGTGTTTGATAGATATTTGCTTTGTATTGATTATCGGGGCTACCGATAGATAATGTATCATTTTTATAAATTTCTTTGCACCCTCTTTCAGCGGTACAATCATTATTGTCTAACTGAATCGGTATTTTAGTAGCTAAATGTGAATCCAATGAGCTAAAATAATTCCATTGCCCAGAACCTCTGTATGTTTGGCGACCATAGAGAGGTTTAATGTTTTCGGGATTTTCTGTATCAGTCAAGATGCCGACTTGCTGATAAGCGGGTGGTTCGCCTCTTGTCGGGACATTAACTCTCATGGCTCTTCTTGGATGATATCTTGAATCATAGTATCGTTTTGGTTCTTTAATAGGTTCATCATAATCATCATAATCATCATGATCATCTCTTACGATATTAATATTGATATCTTTTTCATCTTCTTCTTGTCTCAAGATTATTATTAAAAATAATAATCCGATAATCAAATAAAGGAAAATAGTGTTATTCTTTCTCATATAGCAAAGCATAGATAAATTTTTTAAAGTTTATATCCTAAACGACTGATTATTTCATCAACTAAATCCTTTTTCTTTTTTGTTTTCTTTCTTTTTGATTTCTTTCGTTTAGTCTTAGTCCTCCTGTATTTTTTCTTCGTCGTCTTTCTTCTTCTTCTTCTTTTTGTGCGACCTGCTCGTCCTCTTTTCATTCCAGGACTCTCTTCATCAACCATCTGATCCAAATATGTCCACCAATCTGTATATTTTTGATTATCAGCCGGTATCTGAGTAGACAAAGAATCATATTCAAATAAATTACCTATTTCATCAAGATTTAATCCTTCATTACTCATTAAGATTTCCGGTGGAGATGAATACAAGCAGGGGTCCCCATCATATTCAGATAATGCTTTGGTTAGACCTTCTGTAGTAGATTCTAAATCCTCATATACTTCTAAGAAGGTGGGATATAGTTCCTCATCTAAATAATGAATTAGTTTTTTTTCCATATTGATGAGCAAATCTGGATCGCCAAAAACCATCTCTTGTATTTTAATATTCAGATTAATATTCAAACCTATTTCTCTGGCTTCTTTATGAAATGTTTGGCTCGGTGTGGTTTGACGAGGTGTTGTTTCACGAGGTGTTGTTTCACGAGGTGTTGTTTCACGAGGTGTGCCCAGTTCCATCCCTTTAAAATCTGGATCATACCCAAATGCCGAGGGGACATGTTGTAGTCCCATTTCAATGCTGCCACCAACCTTGCGTGCCTTCTTAGAGGGTTTCGCGGACGTCAATTTTTTCACTACTTTTTCTTTGGCTGCTTTTGCTTTTGCTTTGGCTGCTTTTGCTTTGGCTTTCAGGTTTGGTTTTGTCATCACGTTTTTCAATACCGTCGCCAGTCCTTGTGGTGATTTTGCTAATTTCCGCATCGTCTGACTGAGTTTTGTATCAAAATTCAGACCCAATGATTTGCCCTTATCTTTCACCACGCCAGCAGACATTTCTAATAAATCTTCAAATAGAATTGACGACCATATTATATTTAATTTTTTTGCGCTTTTGTGGTTCGAAATTTGGAAAAAAGATTTCTTTAGTTTCGCCATGTTATGACATATACGAGAACCGGTCGCGGTCGTTGAAATCATTGAAAATAAACTCAAGTCCGGTATTGAATCCGGGTCCATTGCACTTATTCCGTATACTGGAGCAGCGTATCTCTGTTGGGAACAAATCTTTTTTAACAAAGGTAATAGAATATTACCTTTGATTTTTTGAACACGTTTCTCTATCCATTCATCATATGGTAAATAATCTCCTTTTACTCCATCATCAAATAAAGATAATTCTAATGTAGTCCCAGCCATCCTGCCGAATGCTTGCGAAAAGATAGGATCTTGGGCTTCAAAACCGGTTGCCACCTCTCTCTCTCTCCCCTGGTCTTCTTCTACTAATTGTTGATATTTATTATTGCCAGTGGCACTGACATCGGACCAATCTGTCCCCTTACCTTTTTCATTGGTGGCGTTTTCCAATAATATAGCATTTTTCCATTGGTATGAATATGACTCCCATTCACCCGACATTCCTAACACAGTATTGAATAGCCAAACTAAATTTTGAGTGCTGATGCTTTTTTCATGGTATTCATCTATAGATTCACATACGTGTATACTTGCATCCGGACCAACTAACCCAGTTATTTCAGTAGTCTGTTGAACAGTAAAATCATTTTCATGATCCGGTGGTAATAATATTTCTAAGGCGTCCGAAACAAAAAAGAATCCATATTTACTATAACATATCGTAATAAATGGATAATTACTCTTAATCATATTACATACGGGATGAGCCCATTGATAAGCACTACCGCTTACTCCACCTCCCTCACGCAGACACGGACCCGCCACCTCTCCAATGATACCTCCTCTCCACTCATCATATTTTGATATAGTTGGTGTATTAATACCTAATGTTTTCTTGACTTTGTTCAGGTCTATATTAAATTTGTTATCACCTTTTGAACCATCCGCTAATCCACTTAATAATGATAAAACCGCTACTGGTAGCACATGCTCACATTGAACGCTAAATGTATCATACATCGTACCCCCGCGCTGGAAACATGGGTATCCACAGATATAACAACATACTTTTCCCTTTGGTGGCATGCTTTTTTTTCTCTCATGACAATTCGCACTATGACACTGCTTGTCTGTGTCATCCTCCAGATCTGATCTGACTTTACTAGAGGTTATCTGATGAATAGATGGGTCTGGTGATATGTCAAGTGGTCCGAATGAAAACGCATCGAATAATTTATTTCTACCAGAAGGCATTTCGGAGGGGTCGTCAACACGCATTTCACCACCATCTACAGGCTCATCAACAGGCTCATCAGCAGGCTCATCAACCGGCTCATCAACAGGCTCATCACCAGGCCCGTCAACACTCATTTCACCACCATCAACCGGCCCATCAACAGTCTCGTCAACACTCATTTCAGTAGCATCTTCATCCGTAGGAACAGGATCTTGTGTGCCGGGACCAAAAAGACTATTCCATCCAGTAGATTTCTGGTCAGATGTTAGACCGGCTCCCGTGACTGGTCTTCCATCTATTCCTGAATACGTGAAGTCATTCATATTCGTATTCGTATTCATAGATATTACTATATAATATCCAAATATAAAAATTTGATATTAAAGAATTATTGTTAATTAACAAATAATGAAATATAATATCGTGGTTTCACTGAATAATCATAATCTGATTGGAGAAAATGATCAACTCTTGATTCACTCTAAAAAAGATCTGAAGAATTTTCAACAGATTACAACAGCCAAAAGTATTAAATATAAGAATATCGTTATTATGGGATACAAAACATGGCTAAGTATCCCCGAAGGAAAAAGACCTCTCAAAGATAGAATCAATATCGTTTTGACTAAATCTCATGTTGTTTCTGAATCTGAAAATGTTAAATCATTTAAATCGTTAGAAAATGCTTTCTACTGGTCATCGAAGGAAGATGGCGAAATGTTCGTAATTGGTGGAACACAGATTTTTAACGAATGCTGCAAAAAAGAATTCATTGTTAATTTAGACAAATTATATGTTACGCGATTTGATGATAATTATCATCCCAGAAATACAACTCATAGTTTTCCTAATCAATTATTTAATGAAATGAAATTAGTAAAACAATCGGTAATTAATCATGAGATATGTGAAAGACCGCACTTAGAAACACCGAAGAGTTTCCTTGATGAATATCTTAAAGAACAGACAAGCAAATCTGTATCATTTACGTTTGATATTTATCAAAGAGTTGATAAAATTAATGAAGAAGAATATCAATATCTAAATTTATTGAAGAAGGTAATGAATGAAGGGACAGAAACTGATAGTCGGAATAGTAAAGTTTATTCATTATTCGGAGAAAAGATGGTCTATGATCTCAGTAAAGGATTCCCTTTACTAACTACAAAGCATGTTGGATATAAAACAGTATTAAGAGAACTCCTATGGTTCATTCATGGTTCCACATCAAATGAAGAATTAACTGATAAAAAAGTTCATATTTGGACACCGAATTCATCAAGAGAGTTTTTAGATAGCAGAGGTTTAGATTATGAGGAAGGTGATTTAGGTCCTGTTTATGGATTTCAATGGCGTCATTTCGGAGCAGGATATATAGACAAAGATACAGATTATTCGGGGCAAGGTATTGATCAGCTACAAAATGTAATTGATTTAATCAAGGATGATCCTAATTCAAGGAGAATTATCATGAATTCGTGGAACGCATCAGACTTAGATAAGATGGCGTTGCCTCCTTGTCATGTAATGTGTCAGTTTAATGTGAATACAAAAGAAGGGACTTTAGATTGTCAATTATATCAGAGATCGGGTGATATGTTTCTAGGAGTTCCATTTAATATCGCTTCTTATGCATTCTTGACTCATATTATCGCCAAAGTGACTGGCTACCAGGTAGGTAAACTCATCCATGTCTTAGGTGATACTCATATTTATGAATCTCATTTAGATGCCGTGAAAGAACAACTATCAAGAGTTCCTTATTCATTCCCCGAATTAATCATATCTGATGAATTAACCGATATCAATGATATCAAAGAAGAATATTTTACTGTAAAAAATTATGAATATTGTCCGAAAATTACTGCTCCAATGATTGCCTAGAAAGGGAATAAATCAGTTAGTTTCTTGAAATTATCATCTGTATTCGATCCTTCATAATACCATTTCTTTTTTTTAGGATCCCATTTTGCTCCATATTTTTTACCGACTTCTTTTTCTGAATAAGGGATTTTTAAATAATACTTTTGCTTTTGATTTTGATTCGTTTTTGCGTGAGGACATGACTTTAAACCTATCGCCAGATTAGCCATCATATCAGCGCCTTCATTGCCTAAGGATAATTCATCTGTTAGACCTGTATGAGCTCGGATATGTTCTAATTTAACATTAGGATTCTCTTTACACAAGAGATATAATTCCTTACCTAATTCAAGATTAGGGATAGTTTTTTGTGATTTAAATCCATTCCTTTCACATTTTCGCCCATATTCACCACACCATCTGATAGTATAGGTTGAATCCGAATAAATAGTAATTTCTTGATTTGATTGGATTTCATCTTTCAAGATAGAAAATACTTCTATGACTGCCGATAATTCAGCCGTATTATTACTTTGTTTGCCTATAATTCTCTTAGAAACATTTCTCGGGTCATTTTCGCCAAAATAAACTCCTAAACCTGCCTTAGCAGTCACTTTACCATTATTTGAACATGCTCCATCTGTAAAAACTTTTAATGACATTTATACTTAAAATTATATATTGATTAATATATCAAATTTAATGATAAAAAATATTTTAAAAAAACTTCATGATTTCTTAATCCAAACTTATCTCATGACTTATCATGAGGATTATATCATTGGATATAGGCCGTATGTTCTTGCTAGACTGTAATATCACCATACTTCATCAATCTCCCGCGATGGATATCTTCATGTAATGATTTTCTGAAAGAATGAATATTCTTTCTCTTTCTTGTTTTCTTAGGTTGTTTCTTGGGTGTTTTCTTAGATTTTTTCTTGGTACATTTACACGGATCACACCGACAGTCATCGCACTTGCAATGTTTAGTCCTTCTCCCCTTAGTCCTTCTTTTACGTTTCTTTGTTTGTTTTTTGTTCTTTCTTCGTTTACCCCCACCACCTTGAGAACTAAAACTTGCCGCGTCTGCAAAACCACCGTCCATCACGCCTACTTGACCCGTATTACTTCCACCTGCGTCAACTGAGGCCCATCCAGCATATTGACCTTGAACAACCATTCTTTATATATATCCTTAGAAATTAAATATCATCTAAGTCAATTACTTCATTCAGTTCTTCAGTTGGATCAGTATTTTCTTCATCGGAAGAAGATTCATCTGGATCATTATAATCAAACGTAATCATATCATCTTGATCGCCGAAATCAGCGAATTCACTCTCTGTCTCAAGAGTAATACATTCAGGAAATTCACCATCTCTCTTTAATTTTTTGACCTCATCGTTATCATACTTATGAATAATACTACATTTTGTATCATCTGTTAGAAACTCCCATTTTGAGATTAAAACAATATCATCTTTATTGACCCATATCTTTTTTCGCATGTTTCCCGCGAGGACTCCTAATCGGTCTTTTCCGTCGAAACATTGAACATCAAAGCGCCCATTACCCGAGGCGCGAATAACTTTCGCATATTCTTGGTCTTCTTTAGGATCCTTATATAATAAGGCTTTATCGTAGGAGGATTGTTTTTTACCCTTCTTAAATTTTTTACCTCCTTTTTTATTCGGCATTAAGTTTAATTACACTTAATACTAGCAAAGAATATTTAAATAGTTTACTTAGAATCCAAAGAAAGACTTTTTAGATCTCTTGGATGTTCTCTTCTTCTTTCTCTTGGCCGCCTTAGTCTTTCTTGGTCTGACCTTGATATCATACTTGGATGTTTTGACCGTCACACCTGACGAGGAAGAAGGACTTGATGGACCCGATGAACCTTTCTTATAGGTTCTGGATGCCAATTTAAGGAGAGGTTTTCCAAATTTCATATTGGGATTCTTTCTCATCGTTTCCTTGATGTGGGCTCTCCACGCATTACCCGCAGCTAAAAATTTAGAAGACGCCTTACGCTTCTTACCCGAGCGCTTCTTACCCGAACGCTTAGTAGATCGTCGTTTTCCACCACCACCCTGAGAACACTTACTTTGTACCGAACCATACATATTATTTATACTATACATTAGAAAATTATTTTGGGCTAATATAATTCTGGATACAATTACAAACAAATAATCCCTTGAATTGAGTTGAACCTATGAAATCAATTAGTAATTCATTCAATTCAAAATCATTCATATTTACATGAATCTGATGAAAATCATCTTTTGAATACTTACTGTTAATAAAATCTTCATTCTCTTTCAAGTCTCTTTTCATCTTATTCCATCTTAGTATCATATGATTCCATATATTCTTCAGTTTAAATTCACTGATACCTAAAAAATACGCATAATAAATATTGACTGGTAAATTATATTCTTCTAATAAATCCAAACAAGTGTAAGTAAAATCACGTATTTTAGGATCATTCCGTTTGATAAGGAGATTCGGATCAACTTTCAAACAATTCATTAAAAATACGGATAAAAATAAATCGCAGCTTAAACTTAAAATAAGTTAATATTTTTTTTCTACATGAGTATATAAATGAACAATATTGTTATAGGTGTCCTTCTTCTTCTTCTGTTTACTTATTGTGGCGGCTCATCGGTGCCTACCCTTCTCAAAGATAATAAGAAGTATTTGTTAGGTTTTGCTGTCGGCGTGATTGGATATCCCTTAATGAGGATTGAAGGTTTGGATATGAACCATGAGAATTGGTACGGTGGGAAGCCCATCACTAACTTTGTGACTGACGAGATGGAAGATGCCAACAGGTGGGTCGTCGGAGCAGGAGACCGGATCTTACCGCCCTCTCCGCCAGGCGGCTGCGGCACCGCCTGCAAAAACCAATTGGCGCTTTGAGATCTAATGTACCCAATAAGGATATTCCTCATCGTGAACGTCTTACCTTCTCCATAGGTCGCTCTATTTGAGATTATCTTAATATAGTTCCCATTTCTCTTGGAAGGTATTTGATTCCTCAACTTGGTCGGCATTCAGATTGATTTCAGTTTTATAGATATCAGGTTTCTTAAAGAAATCTTCATTAAAACGCAATGATAAATTATACAAGAGATAATAACAGTGTTTATGTAATCCCTTGCATAATTTGCCGATCCGATTTGATAATTTAGTCTGTTCAAACTTATTGTATTTCAAAGCATGAATCATTTTTTCTTCGGGAACAGATAAGGTTATCGCTTGAAATAAATTCAATGATTTCTTCAGATACATCTGTGCGTTCTCAAAGTATTGTTTCGGATGAGCAATATCATCTTTCTCTAAATCATGAATCTGATACATAAACATCTTGATATACTTATATCCTTCATCATATGATTGAGGATTATATTTTCTGAATCTTCTTAATTTACGAAGATATTTATCAAGATCCTCTGAGAAATGAATTTCTTTTTTTACTCTTTTGTTATCTTCAATAACTCGTTCAATACGTTTTTCACCCTCTTTGATATCTTTGAATGTTCCTAGGATATCTTTGTAATTGACAAAGACGAAAAGCACGATTGAAATAATAAAGATAACATTTGTCTCTAAATACTGACCTGCAAGAATTAATATTACAATCATTAATCCCAAAAATTTAATATTTGGCTGAATGATTGTTTTCAGAAACTTTGTCATATCAATACTGTCTATCATGATGTAGTTATATATATAAAAGAAAATTATATATTCCGTAAAAATTTTTATATATATTAAGTTATAAAATAATGATTCAGGTTGACGATGTTATGATTGAGGATATCGTCTTCTCTATGCCATTTCTCAGTAGGAATGAGAAACCCGAAAACCAATTTTACGAGGGCTGGGTGGGGGGCCCTCTTGGGGGGGGAGAGGCGGGCGCGGACGCGCAGATTGAGCGGTGGGTGCGGGCTGACCCAACTTTGAAGGAAGGGTCGGCCAGGAATAAGAAAATGGAGGTGAGCGTGAGTCAGACGGAGCGGCGGCGGCTGGGTCGTCACCATAAGCATAGTGAGCAAGGGTTTAAGAAGGTGGTATTGAATCTTAATCATGAGCAAATGACTTTACTGAACACAAAAATTGAAGAGAAGAATAAAGATGCTGCTGAGGCTGCTGCCGCTGCTGCCCCTGAACCTTCTCCTGCTGAACCTGAACCTTCTCCTGCCGCTGCTGAACCTGAACCTGAACCCACCACGATCTTCGCTGAAAATATAAAAGTTGAAACATCGGAGTGGGGTTGGGGTGTGACTGCGAAGGGGCACGTAATGGAAATCATGGACGTAACCATAGAATACAAAGATGGTGATTGGTATTTATGCATGACTAAGGACGGCGCGCAGGACATGCCCGATATCAAATTAAATGATATCGGGCAAATTGAATCGGACACGAGGAGAGGCACTGGAAAGAAGAAAAATGTTGATTTTGTGATCCATCACGGGACGGATCTGAAGAGGGTTATCAGGCCTGACGAGAGACCGGATGTGCGAGCCGCTGAACAAGATCGTGTAAACTTGAGAAAATTCATCTGGGCGTTTCAACAGGCAGGTTTTGCAAGCCTTGTAGAAGAATGTGTTATAGTCTCGCGCATTGGCCCTTCTTCTGGAGGCGGAAAAAGAAGAAAAACTAAAAGACGTAAATCTACGAGAAGAACTATTAGAAAAAGGAAATCTACTACAAAGAGAAGAACTAAAAAGAGAAGAACTAAAAAGCGCAGATCAAGACGTTAAGAGGTAGTTATATTTACTAAATAGATTATTATTGATAATAATACTAATAAGATACCGATATACAAGATGTTTTCATCTTCTCTCATAAATAACGTTATCGCGATAAAATGAACTTTAATCATTTCATATGTAGATTTTTCATTATCATAAACATCTTCCATAATTTCAGCTTCATAGAGAGCCTTTGTATATCCATCAAATGAATAAGTTAAAAAATTAACTAATTTATTCATGATATCACCCATAGATTCATCTAAAATCGTTTTTGGTTTCATTTGATGATCTTTTTCATGCATTTTCTTAATCTGATGTAATTCATGATTTGATAAATCGCCGAAATGTTTATTATTTGCACTTAGACCTGCTGGCATCACCGAGGGTCTATTATCTGCTGTAATATCTCTCATATGCGAATCAATCAAAATATCCATATTATCTTCTTCTTTTTCTCCTGATCCCCGCATTTGTAGGGCTTGTCTGAGTCTTAAAATTTCCCCTTCTAATTTTGTTGATCTTAATTCCATTTCGTCTTCTAAACCAGACTGTCTATCTGTTAAATCTAATTTAACTCGTTCTAATTGTTCTGTGGAGACCATCTATAGTAAATTGATAATATTTTAAATTATCAATTTATTCGTAAAAAGTTTATTGAGGGAAATTATTTATTTACATCCAGCACAAATCTTACAGTAATATTTATTGAATCCTAATACATCGTAAATTAAATGAATAGAAAATCCAGTCACAAATAATAATGTGAGAGGATCATTCACTTTAAAAACTTTTTGGATTCCAAAGCCGAGGACAACAATTGATAGAGCAACAATAAATGCTTCTAGAAGAATCCGACACCAATAATTCATTTATATATAATATATATAATATATAATGATAAAAGATTTAACTTTTTTACATTTCTTGACGGCAGCGGCAGTCATTGAAGTATTCATTTTAATTTTATTTAGATTCACTAAAAGTCCTTTCACAGGTATAGCTATTAACAGATGGTATGATAAGTTAGGTTGGTCGGCGGTTACTCTTGACGTTTTATCACTCTTGATTGGATTTTATATCGCCAAGTTCATCTATGAATATTTAGTAGCAAATAAATATATAGATACAAAAAATGAATTTATGAAATATTTAGGATTAGTTTTCTTAGTTCAGATCACACATGATTTCTTATTTTATTTCTTAGTTATCAAATCTTATCCTAATAATAAAAATCTAGTTATGGATGAATTTAAATTTTATGCCGATAAAGTTAAGCATGGAGCTGTCATAGGTGATTCATTTATGTATCTTTTAGCTACACCTTTACTCTATTTTTATCTACAAAAAAATAATATAAATCAAAATACATTTATCTCAATAGTGTGCTTCTATCTCATAGGATATTTAATCTATCAGAAACCTAAGATAAGTATGAAATAATATGAACATTTCCTAACATCATTCTTCTGCAGCAATATTTATGTAATTCTAATTCATCTAAAACCTTTCCCTCAACAGACTTCTCAGGATTTTTATCCTTTACATCAATATACTTGAGTTCTAATTGATCTTTTTCAGGATCAACCTCACCTTCTATATCATTCTTATCAGATTGAACTGCGGTAATGTAAGGAATCCATTTGTCTGCGAGAATTTCTCCACATGTATAACATCTCACGGGAATTAACATCTTTATAATAATAATCTATTTATTAATTTTAAATCAAATTTATTGATATTAATGACCATTCATATCAAATGATAGGCAATGTGGATTATCTTCTCGGAAACACATCATCCGAGTACACCCCATCAGGTTTCCATTGCTCACCCGACACGTATTACATCCGTCAAACCATGACAAGCACCTATCAGGGATAACATTCGGATTTGCTACTTGAGGTTTCTCAAGATGAAATGTGATTTGCGTCTCTTGCCACGTCTGAGAAAGCCTACACTTATCACATTTGAGTTCTCCCTGTGCATTAATTACAACATCTGTGCTTTCATCATTCGGAATAGTGAGCTGAGCAACAACATACTCTTCACCCTGAACAATAACTTCCTGAGGGTCCATTACAAATACAGCGCCATTTGTAGTATGAATACCGGCAGTTTCTGTCCACGAATCAAAGTCAATCCCCACTACAGATAATTTATTGCGAGGGTCTCCATCGGTTAATCCGATAGTTAGCCACGAATCATATGTAGCATCATGATTGATAGCAATAATTCCAGGATCAATTCCTCCTAGATTAGAATTGAAAATACTTGATCCCTGATACGCCGGTGGGATATCCATTGGATGTTCTACCGGTTGGTCGTCTCCATAAATGGCATAAATATTCTGAACAGCAGGATTCTGAATAACCAATGATAATTGATACGTGGTGTATCCTGAGATTCCATCTTGAGAACAATGAGTTACTTCAGTTACCTTTGGGCAAACATAATCATTATTACAAGTCGTATATGGGATAGGACATTCGCCTGGAATATCTGCTACCGGATTTAGCATATCAATGATTTGATGAGGTGCCATTGGAATAGGACTAAGACATGAACACATATTACATCCGGAATCATCGAGCTGGAAACCGTTCTCGCAATACATCATGCACATCACTTCTGGACATGGGAGAGGGTCCACTGGATGGGGGGGCATAGGAGGCATAGGCATAGGGGGAGGAGGCATAGGAATAGAAGGATAAAGCGATGGAACCTCCATTGGATCTATCGCTACTGGCAACTGATCAATGATAAGATTACATTCTGTCGGACAAGCGATATTCATGCCCTTTTGCTGCTTAGAGAGACAATCCGAGCATCCATTAAAATTATCTTCACATGGTGTGATCCAGGAACGGATACATTCTGAATTTGCTTCACACCACGAATATCCAGCACTAATCAAACATCCATTCGCATCATTATCACCTCCGATAGGGTGATAGTCATATACAGGCATGATATCACCATTCACTTGCTGAGAGAGACTCTGAGTTGAGAGCGAAATTAAACCGAGAATCTTGAACATCTTTTTTATACTTATGATTAGATAATTTATTTTTAAATCAAATTTATAATGATTCAATGGGAACATATTTAAACTCTTAAACAAAATCAATGATAATATAGTAATGTTCAAAATATTATCAACATATCAATTTTACAAATATATTGAAGATTCTATTTCAGATAAGTCTCAAAAGACTCTCATACTAGAACCACTTTGCGTTATATTCAGATTAGGTCTATTACAATATAAGGACAAGGGAACTAAATTATCAATTCAGAATAGTTCTATATCATATCAAGGTCCTTCTTACGATCAAGGTCTTGTCCGCATGTTTGATGGAGATAGTAGAGAAGACCTTCATAATTTATATCATCCTATTCTGAAAGCAGTTGATTGGTATCCATTGACTGAATATAGAGAATTATATGACGAATGTATCATTGGTCTTGATATGCTTAATAATGTCTATGAGAATAATTCTACAATAAGACACACTATCTCTCATTATATTTCGGTGATTCAGATGAATGACAATGAAAATTATCGCAAGGATACAAAATTTAATCCAATTATTGATACATTAAAAGATATATGGTCCCCTGCTGAAATAAAATCCACAGTAACATTATTAAATCTTATCAAAAATAATCGTAATCGTGATATTTATTTAGAATCACTTGAGATGATATTAACTTCCAAAGAAAAGAAAGTTGACGAATATCTTAAAAAGATATCAAGTGAATACTAAATTTGATTTGAGAACGATGGAGTTTAAGTAACTAAAATTGAACGAACAAACAATGCCTCGCAGAAACAATGATTATGACGATGAAGAGTCCGTCCTGAGTCCATGCTTATGTCTTGGATATCTCATATCAGTATTGATAATGTATCCATACTATCAAGAACTCCAAGAAAATAATCCAGATTTCTTTGCAATCGTATTGCTCTTGTCATAGCTCTTGACATAAGGTTTAAAGATTTCATATGAAGTAAGTAGTAGAAGATGGGTATTCCCGTATATTTTAAGACATTGGTTTCTGATAACCGATCATCAATCCTTCACAAGGGAAAATTAGATAAGATAGATTTTTTATTCTTAGATTTGAATTGTTTAATTCATCCATCGGTAAGAGGATTGACCGATGAAGACGAAATGATAGAGAAAATCATATCTGATATTACAAAATTAATTGATTATTCAGGAGTCAAAAAGTTATTATATATTGCGATTGATGGAATTGCTCCGAAAGGTAAGATGAAACAACAGAGACAGAGAAGATTTAGATCTGCCTTAGAGCGAAAATATTCATCTGAGAATTGTTGGAATACGAATGCGATATCACCGGGAACATATTTCATGAGGAAATTAAATGAAGCATTGGAAGAATTTATTCACTCTTTAGAAATCAAAACAATCTTATCTGATTCAGATGAAAGAGGTGAAGGAGAACATAAGATTTTACATTATATAAAAGAGAATGATCTTGAGGGTAGAATATGTATCTATGGCTTAGATGCCGATTTGATCATGTTATCCTTAGTCTCTGGTTCCGAAGATATCGTCTTGCTTAGAGAGAGAACCGAATATAATATTGAGGAAACAGATGAAGAGTTTATCTATCTTAAGATTGATCCTTTAAAAGAACATATTATTCATTCATTAGATATCCATAGAGCAAATAAGGACCAAATTATCAATGATTACATATTTATTTGTTTTCTATTGGGGAATGATTTTATGAATCATATCCCTTCCTTAAATTTACGATATGGAGGTCATGATTTGTTATTACAAGTTTATTCTGAATTGCAAAAGAGATATCAAGGGTATTTTAAATTGATAGATTATGAGCAACCTGATTTACTACATATGACCTTCTTCAAGGAATTTATTCAAGAGTTATCTTTAAAAGAAAAGGATACAATGAGGAAAATATCCTTGATCAGAGAAAGACAGTATAAAAAAATACATAACCAATACTATAATGATTTCAAAAATCTTAAAGAGTATCTCATGGAAAGTCATCAAGATGAAAGCCAAATCACTGACAAGCGTTTATCGTTGGAAGATATATATAGGTTTCAGCGTGATAGTTTATCTGATAAGGATGGTTCTAAGAAGATGATTGAAAATTTACCGATTTTATATTCTTTTGGAGAAAAGAAAGAATATAATGAGATGAAATACAATGATAAATTATGTGAAGATTATATGAAATCATTATTATGGACAACTCATTATTACTTTGATAAATGTTGTGATTGGCGATTTTCTACGAAATATAATGAAGCCCCCTTAACAGAACATCTATTCAGATATATAACAGGTCATAAGGTTATCTTAGAACATAATGATACTGAGTTTAGTAATTATGAGCAGTTATCGTATATCTTCCCTCAAGATTCACATCACTTACATGAGCACAATATTGTAGCTAAAGATTATCAGATGATAGTTAATTTATCATTTCATCGGTATTTATGGGAATGTGAAATTGATTTTATTTAATTAATATATATATGGATAAAAAATATGCGATAATTTTGATGGTAATTGCTACTTTCCTTTATGCGTTAGGACCCGTGTTTCTAAAGAAATATAAAGTATCATTTATTTATCAAGTGATCATTTTATGTTTGGGAATTTTAATACCTTCCACATCAATAGTATCATATTATAATGCCAGTATGAGTAACAAATTCCAATTTAAAGAATTATTTCTTAATAAGAATCGCTTAGTTTATGGATTCTTATTAACAGTGTTTTACTATCTATGTACATACGGATTCAAAATTTTGCCATTATCCATTTCTCTCCCCATCTTCATGTTATTTCCGATAACACTTGTTATCACACAGAGACTAATCAATAAAATAGAATTCAATATAATGCAAGTTTTAGGTAGCATAATAACATTTATCGGAATTATATTTATCTGTTATAGTAAAAATAAGATAAAGGGTGGGTTACCACGAGAAGCCATATTGGCAATGTTAATTGGCACAATCGCTTTTGGATTAGGTTATACAATATTGAAAGTTACTCCCGAAAGGACATTCATAAAAGAGGATGCAAATAAAATGAATGATTATGAAGAGACTATACCAGATTTTATGAAAGCAAACATTGATTTAATACAAACAACTGCGATACCTTTACTAATATCCATTCTATTACTAATATTCATAAATATATACAATAAATCCAAATTAAACAAATTTATGTTAAATGAAACATTTAATAAATCATCATTCATAGCATTCTTAGCAGTTTCAGTTACTATTACATATACCTATAACATGTTGTATTTTGAATCATATAACAATCTATCACCCGCGTTATATTCATCTTTAGAGAATTTGGAAGTAATTTTTTCATTAATAATCGGATATTTAGTCTTAAATGAAAAGATAGGATTAAAAAAAATAATAGGTTGTATTTTAATAATTACTGGAGTGACTGTAAATGTATATTTTGGAGATAAACCCGAAGATAAGAATAAAAATAAGAAAATAATAATACACGGTAACATCTCGTAAATATTTATCTAAATTTATTTCTTGATCTGATATTGATATTCTTTTTCTAACAATTCATTGTAACATGTTAAAGTCAATGAATCTTTCTTACATTTCATATGACAGACCCCTAGATTGGGGGAAAAGAATTCTAAGATTGAATTATCGTTGTCCATATTTTCAGGATAAAAGATAGTCTCATCATATGATTTACCACCCGTGCCTATTACTAAGGTAAGTGTTTTATGCGAACCAACTTTAATGATACTTTTACAGTGATCATGACCACAGACATAGAGGTCTATTTTTACTTTGGTCAGTAGATCATTCATGAATGTTTCAAAATTATGTTCGGCAGTCGGTGACGGTTCTGATGAGGCGTTTCCGTGACCACCAACTGAACGCCATGTATGATGACCGCAGAGTATCTTCCATTTCTTTTTAGAATTTTTAATTGATTGAATTGTATCTTGTAGTTGTTTATTGATTACAGGTTTGGACAGACGATCAAAGTTTGTATCGATAAAGAAAAATTCACAATGAGGGAATTGTTGTGAATACCATTTCTTAGGCATATTCCATTTATGATCTTTATTGTGTTTACTAAATGTATAATCTATTTGTGTTTGTGCTTTCGTATGATAATCATGATTACCTAAGCAGAGATAAAAAGGCAAATCAATGTTCTTGTATGGATCTTGAAATTTTGTAATGAATTGTTCATCATCCACAGTCTGACACCCATCTGGATAAATATTGTCACCGACTATCATCACTGATTGAATTTTAGGATTTTTTGCTATCAACTTAGACATAGATTCTGAGACCAAATATTGATCATCGTTACCGGAACCAGTATCGCCTGTGAGGATACATTCAAAATTCATCTATAATAAATAAGTTAAAAGAAAATTAAATATATAATTATTACAATATAGATTATGAGTTG